>JAAUXU010021648.1_pt1 | contig 55748 bp, 47 predicted proteins | sample 7278151 | NCBI WGS metagenome assembly JAAUXU01 (sample SAMN14350113, study PRJNA611818) | marine sediment metagenome | isolation source: surface marine sediment (1.8m) | place: French Polynesia: Moorea | collected 2018-08
AGTCCAGTCCAGATCACCTTATCACCATAGTACGATCCATCGAACTTACAGTAGAACATACATTCAACAGAACTGTACAGTGAGAACGAATTTAACTCACACTGCGCATGAGCGAGCGCGTGTGCACACAGAATAATTTCTTTAACTCACCCTACTTCCCTTTAGCACTTTTTATCACATTACCTGGACAATTCTTTGTCTGTAAGCAAACTTGTGACTTGTCAAATTTCTGTGAGAAAAGTTATTTTCTCCTCTAAATCTTTATTTTAGCCTCTTTACTCTTTCTTGTACAGTTAACCATTATTGGCAGAAACACAAAAGATCTAAGCTTTGGCATCCAAAATTATTTGACTCTTGCCAAATATTTGACTCACATTTTGGTACCGTTTCAAGTCTTAGCAGCTGCGAAAGTGAGAAATTCGATGTGGACACCCATGTATTTCATTCAATATAACTTACAAGCCTGCCTTAAGGTGCCTCGTCCAATGTGAAGGGAGCTTTTTTAATTCAGAAAACATAAGAAAGCATCAGGTCAAAGCAAGTCTACCATCGTCCTCCGTCTCCTTCCTCCTTCGTCTTCCAGCATGAGTTTAGAGATCAACAGCAAAAAGGACACCGCAGGCAGTCATGAAGCTGTTCATCCGGTGCCACAGAGGAACTGACATAGCGCAATGCGCCTTAGCCACTGAGCATGGGTTACATTCCCACGTGGAAGTTGAAGAGATCCCCAGCAGGGCGAACGAATGCGCCAATATGACTGGTGTAGAAATGTACAGTACACGGTTTGGCCACAGCAACGAAACTTGTTACAAGTAACAAGAATGCGTTAATAAAATACGTTGTGCACCTACATGCATGCTTCAACACTCTGGTTACGTACTCGCTGCAACGTACGTACATAGAAACATAGCTCACATGGCGTCCAACAGCCTCTCCACGGCTCTGTTTCTGCGCGGTGGTTGGTCGAAAAAGTTCTGACGACAACTTGGACACTTGGCCAGCTGTTTCACGCACTCGCCGCACACCCAGTTGTCGCAACTATCGCAGCTGAACACCCCACTCCTCGGCTTCTCCATGCAGACCTGGCAGCTCCTGGAGTTGTCATCGTGATCTTCTACATCGCGCTCAACCTTGTCTTCCTGAAAATCTTCCCGTTTAACACCATCCAGAGCCGCTGCCAGTGATCCAATCTGCTCAACCTCTTCAGTGAGCATTGAGATCTCCGAAGGCGATCTGAACTCTGGACGCCGTCGTAGTCCTCTGATCTCCTCGCGCAGTTCGACCCTCTTGGTCTCGGCTCTCGTCCTCTCCGACTCCAGTGACTTCCTCACTGATTCTGCAAATTCCCGCTCTTTATGCCTGATCTCCTTAATCTGATCCTCCAGCGCCTTCACCGATGCTGCACACTCACTTCTATTGGCCTCATCACGAGCACGCCACTTGCAAAGAGTCGCAATAAGGTCTTCGTCAGTCTTGCGGATCTTAACCTCGCATTCAGAGATCTCTTCCTGCACCATAAGGGCGTCGTGGAGTTCCTTCTCCTTGGCCAACCTGCCAGAAATCTTGCTGGAGAGGAAGGTTCCATCGCTGGTGAGATCTCTATGAGGAGCTTGACTGTAGGCAGGCCTGGTGTTCCCTGTTGAATGACCTGAAGTAAGGCAATAGCACGTCAGTTAATACGAATGTCGAAGAACTCGAATGCGCTCGTTTACCCCTGGCCTGTATTGCATCAGCTTCCATTATTTTGACTATATCCGTCATGCCCAATCTCCTGGCACATTCTAGAGGAGAATCTCCAGCCTCGAGTCCTTTTCTGATAGGATCTGCTCCAGCTCTCATAAGCATCAGCACTATGTCTGCTCTGCCGGCCTTGACTGCCGCATGGAGAGGAGTTTCTGCCCCTTCTACTTGAGGAACTGCACTTGCGCTGGCGTTGACGTCTGCTCCAGCATCGAGAAGTCGGCGGAGTGCTTCTGTCCGCCCGCTGAGAGCCGCCAGATGCAAGGGAGCCTCGTTGGTGCGCCACCTCCACCTGGCGCTGGAGAGACCCAGCTTCACTTCTGAAGAATCGTCACTGTTAGTGGCCCCTTTAGGATCGTCGAGACTCTGTTCATTTTGTACCTGGTCTTGCCAAGATGGCTTCCAGCTTTTGGATGTCTTGGAAGAAAACAGCCTGCTGCAACTCCCTCTTCCAGCTGTTGCCCCCAACGTTCATGGTCACCTCACAAGTATACGTTTTCTGAGGAGTCAGATTCATCTGTCGGGCAGTCGGAGAACTGGGCGCTTTGTGAAGAACATATTGGTGTCACTGTCCCTTTTATCTTCTTTATCAGGAGGGAGTGCAAGGATTTATCGCAGTAGCTACACAAAAGGTCACAGAAAACTGAAGTAGGCATCATTCATTCCGCTGTAATCCTGATTAAATACGCTGGTATGCGAGTCGTTGACGGCTGCAGAGTTATCAGCATTGCACAGAAGGCAAGGATTTCTCGTAGCCCATGCTAAGAGAAATCCATGAGACGCTTCCATATTAGGTTAGACAGACCTATGCTAATCCTTGAAAAGTAGTAAATTCATCGCCGCTTCGTCATAAAGAATTTGTCGCCCGGGGTTGAAGTTCTGACGCATCGTTATCTTTTATATAAAGCTCTGCATAAACAATGTCAAAATATACATTGAATCATCCTCCGTCAACAGACAAAGGTCGCATAACACTTAGCACAATGGCATGTTGTTTAACTGACACAGCACAGAGAAGAGTGATTATGCTCCCTTACTAAACAGTTCAGAGTACAAGCTCATGTGTAGCTGGCCTTCACAAATGCACTTTAAGTACTTAAATACAGCATGCGCGATGGATGACAAGACGCAGGAAGCTAGGCTAAATGCGCACCTACCCGAAAGTCAATATACCTGCGATATGCTCATAGTTTGGCACGTGCACACAATACGTACACTATATTAAGGTGGTACGTATTCAGTAGAAAAAGTAGAGTCTTGAAATGAGTCCGTACATGAGCCCCGATTCCTCTTCCTCCATCTCCAGTGCCTCTTGGTCCTCTTGTTTGGCCACGTCCACGCCTTCGCCTCCATCAAGATCTTTCTTTTTTCTTCTATGCCGCTTGAACGTCTCCAGGTTGTTGCTTCTCTTGCTGAAGTCGTAGCCTGGCTCGAACTCGAAGTCGACGCCGAAAGATGAGCAGCGGTTCGAGCACTTGCAGACTAGCAGCGGGCAGACACTCCACAACTCCTCAGAGATCCTCAAACTTAATTCGTACCTAGAGATAAGTTACAGTGCGTCATGTTTGCTTTTAAAAAAGGGTAATTAAACGCAATCATACCATATGTTCTGGTTAAGCTGGGCAACCTCTCTGAAGCAGATGTCGTGGGGTCCATAATCAAGGGCTTTGGGATAGCCTCCCTCGAATCTGGACGGAGGTACAAGTGGAAAAGATCCCTCCCCCAAATCACCTTAAGCCATATCATGCCTTCTTACTTGTTGGAAGTCTTTTTGATCAGCGTCTCGTTGCCGTCCGCGATATTCGTACCGGTGGCCGCGTGTCGGAGGGTAAGGACGTACTTCACTTTGGGTGAGTAGAACTGCCGGTCGGTCTCGGTGACGCACGCTCCCAGAAGGAAGAGGGGGCGGCTGACCCGGAACTTTAGGGTATACTCCCGAGGCCATTTCCAAACCATAGCCAGCTCGTGGCAGGGACTGAAGCGAGACAGCTAGGATAAAAAGAAATAGTCACAGATGCCGAGGCAAGAAATTTTTGGTTATAATAGACCACCTGATAATATCCAGGTCCGACTCTCTCTCCCTCAGGCACGCTGTCAACAGTGTGCACTGTCCCAGTCCTGAGGAAGATATCGGATGCCTGTGAAGTCTCCACCAAGAGGTCACGCGCCTAAAAAAAAATAAGGTGATAGAAACACATCCTAATTGCGACACTTGACTCGTACCTGATTTAATCCCAGTCTGGAGTCTCCCAAGCTGCTGTTTCTGCTGTTGTCGCTGTTGGCACCGCTTTCCTGCAAGCTGGTTTTTGTCTGGCCGGCATTGTCGCTCTCGGCCTTTCTGATCTTGGAGGCCACTTCACCAATGCTCTCGTTGTCCAGCACTCCGTGGGGAAGAACGTGGTGCACAAAGTCTTGGCTGGAGAGAGCTTTGAATCTGATGAGATCTTTGAACTCCTTAAGGAAGATCTGCCTCAGATCTGGGACCGCGCCCTCGGACTTGTCCAGAAGCCTCCGCTCAATCTCCGACTGAATCCATCGGACAACGCTTTCAACCACCTCGACTTCCTTGGCGTTGAGTGTCCTTCTGGACACAATGTCTTTGGCCTCCTTCAGGCTTAGGGCAGCAAACCCTGGCGATCCAAGGATATACCTTAAGCAAAATCATGGTTGTGTTAACGTTGGGCAACGACTTCGTACCTTTATACAGTAACTTCATACATACCTGGCATGCCTATCTATGATGACGAGACACTGGTAAAGAACCTGGGCGTCACCGTACTTCTCGGCAAACGAGTACGTGTCCAGCACGTTTAAGTGAGTCAGGTGAGACTTGAGATACTACAAAAGAATGATGGTCAGATTTGGTCACAAGACCAAAATGACTCTACCTTTCTGCATCTGTCCTCCAATGCGTCGAGCATGTACTTCTTGGCAACGTACCACAGCTCCCAAGCACCTGGCGCCGATGTCAAAGTTGCGACGCCCTGGTAGATGAACGATAGCATTGCCCTAAATGCGCCCAGAGAGACGTCGGTGATGCGCACCCGGTCTCCAGTCTCCCGGAGCGGTCCAAAGAACATAGCCTTGAAAACAGGAGAGCGCAGCGAGAGCAGCAGACGATGGGCCTGAAAATGATGCCCATTGCAAAGTTTTCTAAACAGTCACTTAAATAAAAACAAGAAACAAGAAGAAAAAATACTTCTCAAGTAATGTTTACCTGGAACTCCACCTCCTTCTCCGCATCCTCATCGTCCTGCACGATAAAGGTTATGTCGGTTAGGTTGTCCCCGCCGAAATCGCCGGTGAAGATGTCCGAAAAGGTCTGGTCCCAGCTGGCCAGGTCGAACTGCCGATCAAAGGAATCCACAGTCATCTTTTCGTTGAGGCGCGCTCGATCTTCCTCGTCCTCCGGCCAATCCAGCATGAGCCTGATGGTATGTCTCTGCGCCGGGGGCTGTGGCTGTTGGCGTCCGGCGTTGTGACGTGGCCGTGGCCGTGGCGTTGGCGCCCACCGAAACGGCATGGACACCTGTGCGTGTGTGAATGCTTCAGGTAGAGTGACGAAATTACTGGAATCGACACCCTACCCGAGGATTGTTCAGTTGCTGCTGTCGGTGTCTCATGAGAGGGCCGACGCCTTCTCTGTTGGAGGCTGCCTGGTAGTCCACTGAAATCGAGACAAAAGCTCTTTGTTATTATATCATTATAAGCTTTAAGAGAATGAGGTAATCTGTCTGACTCTGCTGTTGGTCGATTGCGGCCATTGCCAACGGCTGTCCGCCGCAGGGGCCACCGGGAGGACCCCAGAGAGGCATGAGGGGGTCAGGGAGGAAAAATATGCGGCCTCCAGGATGTTGGTCGTCCCCGGATTCGCCCATGGCTAACAAAGAAGTCAGATCATCCAGAAAAAAAAAGTGAGAGTGACTGAGTGAGAGGTCGATCAGCTGCTCTTTGTTGCTAACAGGAGAAGGGAAGGGGCACGGGCCAAGGAAGCTGTATATAAGGTTTGTGAACAAGCGACACCGACAGGCAGTTAGCCTGCTGAGGGGGGAGGGCAGAGAAGCTGTGACGTCACCGGGAGAGAACTACTAAGAATTCTGTCAATATTGCTGAACAGGTTGCTGTACTCTGAACTGTTCCCTCGCAACCTCACTCTAAAGTAGTTGCTCAAAGGTCGTCGCTCGAAGGTCCACGCAGTCCATCACTCCAAGGGCTGTGGCTCAAAGGCTGTCACTCAAAGGCCGTCGCTCAAAGGTCTGTGCAGTCCATCACTCACTCGGTAGATGTACAGCAGTTGGTCGAGGAGCTTCTCAGCGCTTACCTTTGTAGATGTAGCACATGAAGCTGATCCAGCTTCATGTGCTACATCTACACTCAGAATTGTGGCATGGTGAAGAGCATTGACATTAACATTTGATTTGCGTAATAAAAATTAGAAGAAAAGTGCTATAACTATTGTCCGGCTGCTGCGCACTCTACTGTCTGCGCTCCCTCGTGTACCCCAGTGACGTCACGAATCTGCGAGCGCGCTCCTGTCGCTGACGAAGCTTATTTACCTACCTTATATACAGCTTCCTTGAGGCGCTATGCTGTCAGCTGAATACAGATAGATTTTATATGAATGCACGCGGGTCGCCATCACTTCTCTTCCCACAACATCGCGCAGTCGATTTAAATCACGGACCTCACGCCTCACTCACAGACGAGCTTCCGTACGCACGACCCACAGACGACTGGCACCATCAGTGACCTTATGCCTCATCCACGAACGGCCTGCGCCGCCGACTCGCAGACGTCTGGACATCCAGCAGACAGAACGCAGAATGCCCACTACCAGAGTCCAGCAACACTCCAATACAGGTCCCGACTCCCCAACAACGCTCGTCTACGGCCAGGACTGTATAGACTTTCGTATATTCAATTAGCGTGTTACTTACGTAGAACAACAGACACTGTAACAGGCAAAAGCATGAATGGATTCCTCAAGAAGAACCGATAAAGTGCATCGCAACAGTTGGTAGCAGACACTTACAAGTACATACATTGTACATACATATACAAGTGGATCTTGGCTTGGCAGATGACATTATCACAATCTCTTGCTGTCGCTCTCAGCCGGTATCAGAATGTAAAGCGCAGGCAAGCAGAGGGTGCCAAGGACACCAAAGACCGAAAACATGGCCTCAAGGCCAAGGGCGTCAATGAGGCCTCCGGCAACTGAGGCAAATATCAGTTTCCCCAAAACTTCGAACGTAGCCAAGGTTGTGAAGTGCATGCCTTGGCAGTGTGCCGGGGCGCACTGGCTCAAGCGCATCATCAAAGTGAAAGTCGCAGTGGTAACTACGCCGGCGCAGAACAGCGTGGCGCTAGTACACATGAAGCCGCCGTACATGAACAGCCAGTCCCTATAAAAAGAGAGGATGGATGAGCAGAGTTGTGCACATGCACGATACGAGTGTAACTAACTTACTGAGAACCCATTGTCGTAAACTGGGTTTCTGGATCTTGCACCTTTTCTGTTCCCCACAACATCACTATGGTAAGTTGCGCTACCACTGGCAGTGTCCTTAGAGTCAAATATTTTGCTAATAAGGACTTGGGATTGGCATTTTCCTTGGACAGCATCCATCCACCGTAGCCTGATCCCGCCATGGAGAGAGAGCGCATTATAGTAGCCCAAATTGCCATCTGTCCCTTGGGAACGCCTTTGTCCACCATAAAGAGAGAAAACGTCTGCTCCGCCCGCTCGCTCAGCTTGTACATGCAGACGAAGATGGCCATGGAAGTGGTACCTTCCACTGAGAACACCTCTCTTAAGAAAGTTGAAAGGTTGCGTGGGCCGTGTGGGAAAAAATCCGCAGGCTGTTGAACCTCTTCTGATCGCTTAGCCAAGAGCCTGAATAGCAAGATCCCGACAAAATAGATGGAGCCGAAGCAGGCGAACATGAACCTCCAGCCGTAGATGTCCAGCACCCATAGGAGCACACCGCCGGCAAATACGGAACCAGCCTTATAAGCGACAACCTGTGGAAATGCATGTCAGAGCTTTTGGCGTGAGTGAGTATTACAGGCAGCCGAACTTGAATCGTGTCTGGTCCCCCTAGGCCTTCGTGTATATTACCTGCACGGTGTTTCCCATCCCGAGCTCTCGAGAGTCCAGTATTCGGACAGCCAGACTGTCCGTGGCCACGTCCTGAGTTGCTGAGAAGAAGTTGAGTGACAGCATCAGCACTGAGATGGCAGCGACCTGCTGCTCCGACGTGAATAACGCGGCCAGGAGACACGTGACGCACAGGCAAGACATGCTCACAGTTAGCCACCAATCTGAGGATACACAGTCAATTACCAGGCATAAAGCAAATCCAGGTGTGCTGTCACATCCTGACCTTTAGTCCTTGTTCGTTCAATGAGAGGTGCGTACAGCGGCTTGCAGACCCAGGGCAAGAAGAGCAGCTTCATTGCGCCTAGGGCCGAGAACGACATCCCCTCCGACCGGAGCACCACCGGCAGGCATGACGTCTGGAAGCCGTAAGGCGCCCCCTGCACGAAGTACAGCAGCGATAGCGTGGACAAGCGCGCCACAGAGAAGGCCATGACATACCGTAAGATTCTGCAAAGCAAGTGAAAAAGTAAATTTCGTAGCAAATGCAAATGACAGTTTCGCGTACGTCGTCGAAAGACAGAATTACAGTCGACGTTCGATTTTTGCACGTGTCTCGTCAGCCCCCTCATTGCGCAAATGTCGAGGTTGTTCCGAAATGGAACTTTCCTCGTACAGTGCTTTATGTCACTTCAGTGACGGAAGATTTCAGTACAATGGGTAATGCTAATACGAGTCACTTTGGTGCTGGTATTTTGATCGTTGCATCTGTCTGATGACTACTTGATGCATTGGAAGGGAGGGTAAAGTGACCTTTCGGTTCGGCCATTTTGGCCGCTCTAAGCAGTGATCAATAAGTGTCGTCCTATGTAGCTCAGCTCTATTAAGACATTTTGCAGATTTCAGACAGAGCTAATTATGCTCTAATAAATAGAGTGGTTAATCCGGTTTTTAGCTTAATAGTAGCTTAAATTACCTCCTGACGAAACAAGAGGGCGGCGAATTTGTGCCAAAATCAAAGGCGGGTTCTAGTAATTGTGCTAAAAGTGAGGGATTCTGACTTAGGTACAATGTTGATCAGCAGGACAATTTTGAGAAAGTTGAGTTCTGTGGCAAAACCGATCGTACAAAAACCGAATGTCGACAGTATGCATTTGGTTACACGGAAGACATAAACAAATGCGTTGTTGCGCGCGTCAAGGCCGTTTGCCTCCGCAATCTTGGCCCACCCATAGTTTGTCAACAGGGGGAATCTCTGGACTCTTGATAGCCTCCATCACGATGCTTTTCACCTCCGTGTACACTTGATCGAGCGTCTTTCCATCCGTGTCTACCACCCTCCACGTCTCGTCCATCAACTGCCTGTAGTTGCTTCTTACTCGCTCCTGGAAGTCTCTCTTCTCGTAGCGCTCTTCTCCAAACCCTCCTCGCTTAACGGCCTCGTCGGGGCTCACGTCCAAGTAGCAGACGAGATCCGGCATCGGCAGCCCGCGGTCTGGCTGCTTGCACCACTCGAGGGACAGGCCTGCTTTGGCTGCCGAGAAGGCGACACCGGAGAAGGCGTAGCGGTCGATCACGAGGTTGGTGCCACGCATGAGCACATTTCGCATCGACTCCTCCAGCTCCCAACGGTTGGCGGAGAAAAGCAGGTGGATGGATTGGTCCGACAAGTCGGCAGATTGACGTAGGTACTCGTTGATGAGACTACCGATGGTGGTAGAGCGGTCCGGGAAGGCCATCGACTTTGTCGAGTGCTTTTCGTCCGTGAGATCGCGCACGAGTCTGGAGCAGATTGTCGTCTTGCCCGTGCGGTCACAACCCTCGAGCACGATGAGGAGGCCGCGGCGGGCCAAGGGCTGCATGGTGCTCATGATCTCGGCCTTAAAAGCGGTGTCAGTCTCCTACGTGACGTACAGCTCAGACCGCAACCAGGCTTGTATCCTGACGTCGTGTGCTGTTCGTATTAGTGATTACGTCTGCTGCGTCGAGAAAGAGCGGGAAATTCAAACGCACGGGGTGCCGCTTTCGTGTCCATCGGAAGGGCAGCTGGAGGTGAAGTCACATGTGTTGTGTTTCAAGCTGTCCCGTTTTCAGGGGGATTTGCGACGAGACAATCGTGATCAACGAGGATAAGATTTCGTCCACCGCCAGGGAACGTCCGAGGCCCTGCGGACCTCTGACATGTGTCTGAGGTACGTGGCAGCTTGTAGACCTCCTTGCCTGAGTTTGACTTACATGAATTCGCCAATATTTCTAAGATGCCTCCGTCATAATCCCTTGTCAGGGCTAATATTGTGTTCTGTCTACTGACCGACAAGTATTTGGTAGTAGTACGCGTAAAACTTTATGAAGTTCTACCCCAGTACGTTCGTCGAAGGAAAAAATCTGTGATAGTCATGGCACGACGATGGAGGACTCCAGCCGCAGGTCCTCGACTGAGGCCATGTGATCCTCCTTGACCTTGGAGTTCCTGTTGAACTAAGAGCTTGTCCTGATGCTCGTGTGCCCCCCCCCCCCACCTCTTCACCAGTCTTGTCCCAGAATGCACACCTGACAGTCCCTGTGACCTCCTTTCCCTGTTCCTCGGCAGCCCCCAAGTTGCGCATCTTGACGCTGTTGTGCACGGAGTCATGATTAGCTCCATTGGCTGCCCAGTCCACCTGCAGCTGCTGCTAGATCGTTCGTTTGCGTACGCCTGCACGTCCGGAACTGCCAATTTTTGCTCTTTTGAAGGGTTCGCATCTCGAGTGAAAAGAAAGTGCCAAAAAAATCAGTCATAAACGAATGTTTGAGAAAGTGACGTCCATTTTGCGCATATGTGTGAGCACCCCCACAGCCGCTTTTTTCCTCTAATAACACTCCACAGATGCAATGATGCATTTTTCCACAATACTCAAACGCGACTTTTACTACAGAACAGAACGTTGGAGGTGGAAGGTCTCAAGGTGTTAGGTCGTTTAGGCTTATTCTTGACCCCTTTGAATGGCCCTTTTCTTCACACAAATTATTTAAATCTCCCCCCCCCCCACCGCACGTCGCGCATGCGTGCGCGCTCACCTTTGTACAGCCTCTCCTAACAAGCTGGACGATCTTTTCGTACTGAGGCTTTTTTGTGCATAAGAAAAGCCTGAAAATGTCCGCGTTTATGGCTCATGTTTTGTTTGCATCGAAGGAGCTGCCCTGGAGGTCCTTCCTCCCCCTTGGCAAGAATGCAAAAAAGACCCCACGGAGAAGACGAAGAAGAAGAGGAAGAAGAAGAGAAATGCGCCAATGTCCAACGCGTATGATAATTTGGCGGAAAAAATCCCCGCAGTTTAATTCCGCACTCGCTATGCGACAAAGGGGCCCATGGGAGGCCGTACATAAAAAGGCTTAACCCAGATGAGAGAAATGGGAAATCGTGGCGCCCCCCGAGTGTTACGCATATCGCATAATTCGCTAATATATGAACTCGTTTTTCCGGGCAAAAGGGGGAGGAAACGTTTGAAATAATCCTCTTTTTCTTTTCTTTTTTTTTTTTTTTCGAGGGGCAGAAATGTTCTCAACGAGAGGAGGAAGAAAAGTGCGAGAGATTTTAAGAGAAAAAAGGGCTTAAATTGCTTCTAATGGGAACTCTTTTTATCTCTCTCCCTTGTCTTGTAAGATTTAAGTTGTTTGAAAGCTCTGCGATTTTGCCGCCAATCACTGAAAAGAGAAAAGTGAACTATGCACACCTGAAGGATCCGCGTCACGTGGGACGTGAAGAAGAGGACCATCATTGCTCAGCCTCGTCGAACAGAGCAATCATTAAATTAAGGCAGACACACTCAAAAGCCTCAGATATACAAAAACTATATTACAGCTTGCCTTTTGTGCTTGCGTGCGTGCGTGCGTGCGTGCGTCGGCCTCAACACACACAGGGTTCCTCTTGTATATGGAGAAAGAGAGAGAGAAAAAAAGGTCTCCAGAATTATGACCCCCCCTTCTATCCCCCCCTCCCCCCCTTCGGACGCGGGGCATGAATTCACCCCCTGAATGGCACGCGGGCAAAAAATGGGAAGTGGAATCAAAATAAGACGTTCTCCTCTCCTTGAATCGTTTTATGGGTCCAATAAAGCTGCGGTCTCGGGCTCGAGGAGGGAGGAGGAGGAGGAGGAGGAGACGGAGTAGTAGAAGTTGTGGCAGAAGAAGAAGTGGAAGAAGCAACCTTTAAAACTCTGCAAGGCTTTTTTTTCTCATACATTATTTCGATTTGCGTGCAATTTGCAGCACTTTAATCCCCCTCCTCCCTGCAGCCAATCATTACGCAGTTACGGCTCTCCTCTGCCCGCACGTCGGCCTCCTTTCTCGGGCAGGACGAGCGGCAGCAGCGCCAGGAGGAGCTGGAGGAGGAGGCGAGGGTCAAGCCGTATAATGGGGCATCGCAGTATTTCTTCCTGTGGTTCCCCCTGTAATTTCGACTGTTCCGCAGACACTTTTCCGGCAACTTTCGCATGCGGAGAAGTGGGAAAGAAAATGAAAACGATAAATCTTTTGCCCCTTTGAATAATGAATGTATAACGTCGACATTTGCCAAAGGCATTTGGCAAGAAAAGGTCTGTTGCTTAAGGAATACATGTATAAACGCAGGGACGGTTTAGCCAAGGCGATTTTCGCACATGTGTCGAGCTCTTGACCACAAATGAGGCTCGATCTGACCGAGCGGTGAGTGCAAAAAAAGGCCGAGACTTCCGCCATGTTAAATGCGACTGCAATGGTGAAAAGCTTTCATGTCCTTCTGGATGACAAAATGGTGGTGACACAAAAAAACTTTCGTCGGAGCCGCGAGGGCGCAAAAAAGGGCGCCGTAATCGAGGTGCAAAATTAGCGTCAGCCGATCTCATCTTTCTTGCGATTTTTGCAAATCTCGATATTGCGAATCTCTCACAAGCGTTTAAGAAGACTTTTTTCTCGTCTTCCTCGTCACCTCCTTCCGCAGGTGCCAGAGGGGGAAAAACCGCAGCAGAAAACAGAGACACAGAGAGATTTTCACTCGCGCTAATTTATTTCTGAGAGCGAAGGTTAACAAACCGTTGAAAATCGAGTCTTTTTCTCTCGGGAGTCACAACACACCTGCCTGTAATTATTAAGCAGTCGCGGTTGAGCCACTGCGATTGCCAATTAAAAAACTAACGAGTTTTCTGGCGCACACATTCAAATGCACACGGGGAGAGAGGCAGCAAAACTCAGTCTCTCCGTCTGTCTGTCTGTATCCCCGTCTGTATCTGTCCGTCCGTCTGTATGTGTCTGTCCGTCTGTATCCCCGTCTGTATCTGCATCCCCGTATGTATCTCCATCTGTCCGTCCCCAAGTGTGAGAGAGTCCGCTTTAATGAAAGTAACGACCAATTTTCGACTCTCTTGGGGTTATTTTCTTTTCTTCTCTCTCTGATCGCGCGCATTTATTTACTTTTCCTCTTGATTCGCCCTAGTTATTTAGTCGTTCTCACATTTTTCAGGCCTCGCCTTTAACTTTTTCCGAATGGAAATGGAGTGTATCAATCAGTGCGGGTCTGCGCGGACGCGACCCCCCCGGGACCCCCCGCCCGGGACCCCCCGAAGTGCCTTATTGCTCTTGTCCATCATCGCATGACGGCGGAAGGAGAAAATGCATGAAAAATGGACACAATCAGGCAGCGAAATTGGAGACCTGTGCAATTGATGCCTCGCCCGACAATTGTCCGCATAAAAAGTCCATTGTCTTCTCTTCCCCAAACATCTTGTAAGACTGCGCAAACTATGGGTGAGCGGAGGACATAAACGCGGGTCTCACAACCTCACCCATGCCAAGTTCGAATTTTCGCGGGCCTCAAGCTTTGGTGCTGAAGGCCGGGATCTGAGAAGAGGCCACAAACACTGACAACTTCGATGGCGAGGGCAACGGCAAAAAGGAGCTTATCTTTGATCGCCGTTTTTGCTCCCATTTGACCACGCGAGAGTGCCAACGGCATCCATTGTGATACAAACCACTGCTCGGTTGCCGAGGCTGGATCAACCTCCTGTCCTCGCCCACCGCGCAGTTCTTCGTGTCTGGGAGCAATTTCTAGAGTTGCTCTGGAGGATCTTCTTCACATTGCCCCCATTTTGGGGCGCGCGACTCACGTACAGGGTGGAAAATGAGCAACAACACAGGCCAGCTCTTCACCCTGTACCTCCACTGTGTACAGGGTGTGCACGTACTTTTCAGCGCCGTTCAGCCCTCTTTTTTCCCCCCTTCTCTCGTCTAGACACACATTCGAGATGGAACATAAGTTACCGCAGAGCAGACGGGTTGGTGACACGCACACGCACTCATAGAAGGGAGAGAGGTGCATTGTCACAATTTTAGGCCACATTTGTGCAATTTGCATCAGTTACAGGCAAGAATTTGCTCTGGCCCATATATCTGCAATGCCGACAATGAAGGAGGGCTGGGGGAAAAACGTCCTGCGCTGCTCGTTGGGGGCATTTTTTGCCCCAAATATCTTTGGAGGCTGACTGGGGGAGGGTAGGACGGGCTACTGGGGGAGGGGGGGGTTTTAGACATAACGGACGCTGTTGCTCCTCTTGTTCTCTCTCTCACACACATTCACGGACGCGCAGAAGAGCGACCAAAGCTTGCAATTATTTATAATTTGCCACTGTCGTCACCATTGCCTTTGTTGTCTGGCCAATTTGACTGATAATTTAGTTCGCAAAAACTTTTTCCTTTCAGCTGTGCTAAAATATCGCATTAATTTCGCACGGAACAAGAGTGACAATTACCCAGAGGAGGCAGAGGAGAGCGGGGAGAGGAAAAACTGGCGAGCAAGAAATGTCAAATGGCCAACTTTTTTTTTCTACTTCTCCTCCTCCAGAGCTATTCAGCATGGCCAAAAAGTGACAAATGGTTCATGGCCCAGCGAGCCACAATAAAGGCTCGTACGAGAAGCCATATTTGTTGCATAAAAATGATTTCTCCCCTTAAATGTCAGCCTTCTTTCATCTGTTGTCCCCGTGAAAGGCGGAGCAGTCGGCCGAGAGGTAATCGACGTTGTTAATTGCCCGATATTTTGACAAATTTCTGATGGCTTCATACAGATATCGGTAATTTATGGTGGTCTTTGTGTTGTCACGATGAAAAGGGGGGGGGACAAATGTTGTTGAACGAGGAGGAAGAAAAAAAAAGAGAGAAAATGTATTGATATCACCTTTTTTTGTGTGTTCACACTGCTTAATTCTTCCAAGACGCAGTTGTTCTCTGGAGGACCATTCCTCAACGGTCTGCGACTTGACATATTATGACACGGTCTCCGAGCGTGACTTATCATCACTTATTTATAAAGCGCACATGAAGACTTTGTTACGAGGAGGCAGGCAGCAGGCCCACTTTTGCAATCGGCATAAATGCTGCCCGTCAATGGCCCTGGTTAGGATGTCCACGATTTAGTTTCTCATCGCTAGGGAGGCTCCAGAACTTTGGCTTTGGGCTCCAGGATTCTCCAAGTGGGATTGTTTCTGCCACTTCTCCACTGGCGTCGACATTTCTTCAAACGACAACGTCAACTTGGTCCCTCAGGGCGTCTCCGGGTGCGCCCTGGGGGCGAAGAAAATCCACCCCTCCCGAAATTCCTTATGCACTTTGCATGGAGGTGATGCAGTCATGTGGTAGAAAATGGGAGATTAAGCGATGTTGATCAAGATATGAAAGCTGAGGCCGACTCTTCCTTGCCTTGATCTTGTCTGTTGGAAGACCCCTACTTTCATTTATTCCCAATTAAACTTTTACAGGTCAATAAACACAAGGGGGGAGAGGGGAAGAGATCCCCAATCACCCTAACCGTGAGATGGAGAAATTTGTTGTTGAATAATTGCATTTCTCTCGATTGCATTTTGGCAATAAACGTCGCTGCAAATCAGTTTCCCGAGGAGGCTTCTTGCATTGTTTTTATGGCAGTAATCGCACAAATGAGATTGGCCTGGTAGAATATCGAGCATGTTATTCGAGTACGTTTTTTTCCTGACTACAGCCTTCTTCCCACCCCACCCAGCCCAAAAAATGAATCTTTTGAGGGAGATCTTTTTGGTGAAATCTAGCGGATCACGACCGTTTGGCAAACATCTGGGCCATTACCTGGCTTCATTTTGTGGCTGAACTGTGTTGTTGCCCTAGTAATTACTGACACAACGACGACGACGGCAACCGGCAAACGGCCGTCGTCGCTCCTAAGACGTGAGGCAGAGGAGAGAAGACAGTGTGCAGAGATTAAGGGCCCGGTTGCCACGGACGGATCTCACGTGCACCGGACGTGCACGCGTTGTTGTCTGCCGTCGGCAAAGGGGTCTGTGCAAGCGCACCCTAACCTAACAAATTGCCGAGTCACACGCGCACGCGTGCGTGCATGCGTGCGTGCGTGCAGCCGGGAGAAGATCTGCTCGTGCACATGCGCCCTAACACGACCGCTTCTCCAGCCCCAAAAAGTTTGCAACGATTTTCTCCTCCCGTTGGGCGTAAAATCCAGCCCGAAATTTGTCTTGACCACGGCGGGTTCTGGGTTGAGGAGGAGGAAGCCATGTCTCAAGAAGGAGACAACATCTAGAAGACCCCGGATATTGGAAGTCATCAATTTGCACTCCAGATTAAAAAAATGGGGTCAGGTTTTTTTAAGGGGGGGGGGCTCGTTTTGGCGGGCTTCTCGTCAAGCTTGGAGACCCACTCGTCTTGATCACGATACTGGCACGAGACCTGGTGCACACACACATCGCGTAATAGAAATTCAATGTTGATACTATTCATACTCTCATCCACACAAAAGCCATGTCCACGCGGGCCACCATGGTGGGTGGGTAATGAATTGGGCGGATTTATAGCGCCCGTTTTCTTTATTCCTGGGCATTCCGTCGTCGTCCTCGGTCGGCGTGGTCGTGGTCGTCGCCGCCGCCGCCGCCGCCGCCGCCGCATGCCAACGTCTTACCTGACTATTTAAGGTCAGATTTCCCAATCCTCCTCTCCTCCTCCCCCCAGGCCATGGACTTGACTTTCCTCAGGTTTTGCGCGCACTCTTTTCTGGCAAAGAGCAATATTTTGATGCGTTCACCCTGGTCTTTCCGATGGAGGAGAGGGAATCATGTCTTTCTTTTTTGTTTCTTTCCACCAAAGGTGCACGATTCGTACCGCAAAAGCCGCAAAAATGCCGCCTCCTCGTCTAATTCCCCCCTGCTTGCGTTTTTCCCGAAAAAGGTGGAAGGGGGAGCCTCCAGCGGGTCCTGAAGGCCGGCCATTTCCATGTCAACGTAATTGTTGCCTCTCTGGAAGCTTAATTCCTGCGGTTTTTCGAGCTTGTGTCACTTTAGCGCGCCTTCTCTTTTTCCGCTACGTTGGTGGTTTCTCTCCAAAAAATGCCACGGATTTTTTTCACACCTGACATGAAACAGAAGTCCCGAAGATGACTGCGGACTCGGACGAAATCACGGGGAGGGCAGACTGGCTCTCGCCGTCAGGGAAGCACTCCAGAAGGTCTTGTGCGACGCTCAAGAGTCCAACGCTGCTCTGCTTTGCCCCGACGGCGTAGGTACTCGGTCAGATAAGGAGGAGCGACGACGTACGTCATTTGCACCCCCCCTCGTCTGGCCGAGTCCGGGCTCTGCTTGGACCGGCTGACTTCTTCGTCTGCTCACAGCACAGGAAAAAAAGGCAGGACTAATAATGATTCTGTCCACAACATCTCTGTGTTGCACACCCCGGGGGGGGGGGGGGGAAGAAAGGCCCAGAGCTATTTGACACCAGTTATCACCTTGTGTTGCACAACACAATGTTAACAACTTATGCACACAAAGGAGAAGGAATGAAGAATCCTGTTGTCACCAGCACCAAAGTCATTTTCAAGCTGCCCCATCTGGTGCCTTAATTGAGTTGTTTACAGGATGTTCGGGGTCACCTTAATGATGATGCCAACAGGAATCTTTTGTTTGAACAAATCGTCTTAGGCAATCATTGTCTTATTATTGTCATTTGCCCCCACTGACACAGAGCGAGAGAGAAAAAACAAACAGTGTGGAAAGATCCTCTCGAACCAACCCAAGAAGGCCCCTTTTCTTCTTCATATTTCTCCTCCCCCCATCCATACACGCACACTAATGACACCTTCATGACCTCTTTATCACCCATTTCCAACGATAATTCCTCTTCCTTGAAGGAAACTAAATTTGAGACCGAGAAGTCTCACGACGTTCTCATGAGGCACGTGCTCTTTTTTTTTTTTAAGGAAAGTGGCAGTCATTTCAACATTTTGAATCACTCGTCTTTTCCCTGAAAAAAGAGAGAAAATCGCGCATGCAGAGGCCGCGTTTTCCACGGGGCGGATCTTGATAATCACATGCGCCGCCAGGGTCGACGCGCGTGAGATTTCCAAGCCTCTCTCAGCTCTTCATGGGATTCATTTGTGTGGCTTATGAAGCTTGCGAGCAAGAAAGAGGAAGAAAAATTAGTTAACCACCTTGGCTCTGAGCACAAGTTTCAATGGACGGTGGCGTTGGCGTCGTTCGACGAGTACACATGCAACTGCTGCTCCGACTGTTGTTGATAGAAACATCAGAAGATCTCTTCTACTCCTCCTTTCCAAGATTTACATGTCAGATAAGCAAGTGGTGAAAAATGGCCCCGGATCGATCGCAGGAATCCCGGCGACCGCGGCCGCGACTGCCAAGACGACGGCGGCGGCGACGGCGGCGGCGGCATCGGCGGCCTGACCTCCACCAACTGCAGAAGCAGAAGTAGTCAGGGAAAAAGTAATAAGAGGAATCTTTTCTGAGAAAGTGAGCGTCGATTTCTGTCTTCTCTCGTGTCAGTTTCCCACGAAAAGAGAAAAAAAATCCGCTACCGTCTGAAACAAAAACAGAAACACTATGAGTCAGAACAACTGCGCAGAGCCCAGTCGGGTTTCAGCATGGCCCCGATGGAGCCTTCGTCTGATTCACACCGTCCAAAGACTCCGGCATTAACCCTTCAAGAGTAGAGATTCCTCAAGACAGCTGAAGGGCCCGGATTTTGCACAATTATGGGCCAAAGCTCTGGAGAGTAGCAGCAGCAGCAACAGCAACAACAACAGCAACAGCAACGCCGACGAATGCCCAAAGAAGACATCGATTTGCATCACAGCCTCGACCAGAAGGAGAAGAAGAAGAAGCTCTGGTTCGTGATTGCAATTTGCCTTCGCGCGCTAAATACTTAATGACACGCTGAATTTGATTTATCTTACGCCATTTAATTTGTAGTCTTGTCTGGCCGAGGCAGTTACGCCGGATATAATTACGGGTACAGGAGTGGGAGGTTGTGGTTTTCTCTCTCCCAAGCAATTTCCAGAGCCCCGAACGAAAAAAAAAAAGTTGCATGCGGTGCTCGTTGCTCCACGAATTGAGCCGCTGCCCCCTCCTCCTCCTCCTCCTCCTCCTCCTCCTTTTCCTCCTTCACCCCAAGCAAGAAGCCCAAGAACATTGAAAAACTGCACCAAAATTGGTGTTGAGAGACTCGAGCAATTGTCTGCCTTCATTGCGCTGGTTTAAGTCATTGTATAAACTCATGTACAGTTGTATTCTACGACTTTTGTCCTCAGAGTCCTGATTGAGAGAAATATACAGTTCCCAGAAGCAATGCAGCATCTTCCTCAAGAAGTCGGCAAATTTCGAAAGAATTTCCAACCTTGGCGGACAGAGGAGAAGTCGTCAGACACACAAATATAGGTATATGTAATATATATATATATAATATATATACATGTATGGAATAGGCCAGTTCAACAATATCAGTTATGTTTTGTTGGCGTGGGAAAATGGCCTCAGGCATAGCAGCTCTACCTGGGACAAATCTTATGTTTTGGAAAGAAATATGCCTTATTATGGGCACTTCTGACTTAAAGTTAGGCGGATGTGTTGTAACTTTCAACTGGGAAGAGACGGAAGACACAAAAAGACTATATTTAGAGGCAAAGACTTTTCAAAATGAAGTTTTTTCGCCAAAGCAGACTTGAATAGGTTGTTTGCTTACCCTGTTTTTGTTGTCCCTGCATTTTTATTACTAACCTTATGTTACAAAACTTTGAGTTAATGGTGCCCATAGTAAATGGCCTTTTGGAAAAGATATTTCTTTTTTGGTACTTTGGCCAAAGGCCGAAAACACTTGTAGGGTCCTCATGAGCACGACACTAAAACAAACTTGGGGACATATTGTAAAAAAAAACCTGAAAATTTCATGCGTAATGCAAAGTGTTTGGAATCCAGTCGATTTTTTTAGTGCAGCCAGAAAATATTTTGGGACTTTCTAGTCCAGAAGCTGGTCAATAAACCTAGAAACTGGGCTGTATTGCTTGAGTGAACCTGAGAGCGAGATCAGCAGCATAGTTCTCGTAGTTTAGCAACAGTTAAGACATGAATTTCGCATTAAATTACAAGTGGCATGGTTGTTAGGTATTGTAGCACGATGGTCGTGTTGGCTGAGGTTTTTCCCTATCTTTTGGCCTCGGGTGTGTTGTCCTCGGGCTTTCGTCCTCGGACAATCTGCATATGGAATCGGACAGATCAAATGTCTTCAGTCAAACCCCGGAAAATATAGTGCTACAATGCAACCGTAGTGAATATTCTTTTTCAGGAAATATAGTCCCTGAATATTTCCTCTCCTCACTGAAAGAACACCGAAGGTCGAGCAACAATTTCGCCTTAATAAATTTGTTTCCAGCAGACACAGAGACCTCCCCACAGCAAGGACAGGGTGGGCAGAGCTAAGTGCAAACCCCGTGCAACTTCGTGCACGCAGAGCTGCGCCACCCTGTACCATCACTTATTTTGAGCACCCACTTTAAGCCCCCTTTTTTGAAAAAAAAAATGAATTAGCTTGACACATTTGTGCTGGCGAAATTACGCGAAAATGGCGGTTAGGAAGAATCGTTTCTTAAAGTGAATTAGACACGGCTTTCACAACAGCAGAGGAGTAGCTAAGTTGTTGGTCGTAGGAGATTCCCGACTTTTTTTTTTTCGAAAAAGTTTTCTCCGGAAAGCTTTCAAGTCAATTATTTTTTGAGGGGAAGAAGCGTTCGTGTGACATCTCGGGTAATTACGACCTTTTATCAAAATTAACCTACCTCTCTGTTGATGTGGGTGGACTCTTATGGCTCTTTTCACAAGCCCATTAAGTGTTTTGTCGTAATATAGCCACGAACAGCAGCAAAGTTGTGTCAAGTTGTAAAAGAGTAAAAAAAAGTGCATCTGATGTTGTCCGTGAAAATATTAAATAAAAAGACGTAACAGTTTTACCTAAGAGATCAAGTGCGTCATAGACCAAAAAAAAGTTTTTCTATTCCTCACAGAAACCGCAACATCCATGGAAATTGCTTTACTGAGGCAATTTTGTTGACATTGTAAAAAAAAAAAAAGAATTCAATCGCACTCGCTCGACCAGACAAACATCGCCTTGAGCAAACAGAGTCGGGAGCGCCGCAGCCAAGCGACTCGTCAATCCAGACTCCAGGATGTCTGGTGGAGCGCGCCGATGACTCGCTATTGTGCATAGTACAATATGAGTTACAATAACTTGCTAAGATAGTGACTTTTTTGTCTATTTTTGCTGCCACGACGACCCCAATTCATCTTTATTTGGCCAAAGAGACGGGAAACGACGACAAAAAGAGCAACTTCTCTCTTCTTTTTCTTCTTCCACTGATCGATGATTGCACGAAGCAGAAGGAGAGAGAGGTCATCAAGGACTGCCATAGAAATTTTAGTACAAGATCCGCATAATAATAATAAAGCAGGAATCATGAATGGTTCCTCTGCCTGGCCTGATTGTGACCTAATGACTTTGTTTTGTAGTGCAGAGCAGCAATTACAGCATCATTACGTGGAGGGGGGGGGGTTGTCCTCCTCGATGATTTTTCAAACGGGGTGATGAAGATTGGCGGGACCATTTTTCTTCCATGCATTATCGCCTCCCCTCAATGAATGGCACAGTGTGAGTCACGAAAAATGGCGTAGCTCAGTCAGGTCCGGATCCTGCGGACCTTTAATGTAGCCTGAGATGAAGCGCGGTAGTGACACAGTCCACTTCCTGCCAGTTGGTGCTTATTTCCTGTCCTGGGTAGGACCTGTCCTGGGTAGGACCTGTCCTGGGTAGGACCTGTCCTGGGTAGGACCTGTCCTGGGTAGGAACCGGCTTGGCAGAGTCCGTACTTTCCAAACCTTTCTGCTTGGACAAGAACATTTGGTCCCCTTCCTCCTTTAGGGTGTCGTTAAAGTACAACTTTAAGACAACTTTAGCAACCTTTCCGGGTGTGCACAGACGATTCGGGTCTCCATCGAAAGTACTGAAAGTTTCCTCTGCCGACTTTCATGCGATGAAATTGACTAGTTTTCTCCAATCCAGGAAAAGAGTCCCAACGTGTGCGCCACACAAATGCGCGCACAGCCCAGAAGAGACAGGGCAGCAACTCTGTCACTCCACTGCTATCATGTTGCCTTTGCCACGTCTGTAACCCCTCGACGGTGAGGTGAGAACTGCGCAACGTTCGTGACATCCACAGCGCGTACCCACACCAATGAGCCCGCAATGAAGGGTTCCATTGAGAAATTGGGCACCCCCGGATTGGAATGCGTAAGAATCGCATGCATTTTTTTTTCGAGCTGTCAGAGGGGCCGAGACTGGGTCCAATTGATTGCGAGAAGGCATGTTAAACGTGCGAAAAGACTTGGTTTCTTCATGGGGAGATCAGAACGAGACCAAGGAGGAGGAGAAGGAGCGCATCCGGACGGGGTTTCAATTTGGCGGCGGCGAATGATGCATCATGACCGCTTTTTGCCCTGCTTCTTTGCCCCGGAAAAGCGAAATTGAAGGCTTGGTTTGAATGAGGCCTTTTTAATTTGCCGGATTTTTTGCTCCAGACATCCTTTTTTGTCGTTGTTTAAGGGGGGAAGGGGGCAACCCAAAAAAAAAACTGGGAGCCTCTAATGCTCAGACACATCTTTTACTTGCAGTTGCTTCTGTATTGGCTCGAAATGACATAAGAGACTTTGCAGCGCTCAAGTGTTTTCAGGCAGCAATAATATGATTATGCTAAGTTGAGTTTTGGGGAGCGCTAAAACCCAAAGGAAAGAGAAGGAGGGAGAAAACGTGGTTCCAAAGGACTGTCGATAAAAAGAGAGAGTAGAGACTGAGCAGCACATTTGTGGCAGTTTGGGCAGTTCTTTGGGAGGAGGACAAACAATTTTGTCGCTGCTCCTGACGCTCCTGGTCCCTACCCGAGGGTCTCTGCAACGTAGGAGCGTGCTCTGCTTTTGTGGCTCACCCTGTAACCGTTTAAATTCGTCCCTGTGTGAAATCTGTCAACCCTTTCAGGCGTAAAAAACCTTCTTATTCTGATTGACACTTGGAGCTTTTTTTTATGCTACTCACTGTAGTGATTCCAAAGGGGAAAGGAAATTCACAAGCATTTTCAGAAAAAGACTTCGGTAGGAAGTGAAACAAGATGATCAAAGGGGAATAAAAGTAAAAAAGAAATATAAGGGAATAAAAGAAGAACCGTTTCTCATTCCTGCGCCGTCTCTTTGGAGCACCTCGACCAGACAGACGAAGGCCGCGTTCGGCCAGGGGCGAGAAAAGGACATCGCGTCTGTCTGGTGGAGCGCCAATTGCAGCTAATGCGCCGGTGGAGGCACCAACGCGGAATTAAGTTATGCTCGAGCTGTCAATAAGCCTTAAATCAACCCCTGCATCTGCAGGGCCAAAATTTCCGCCATTTCCGCCCGTTGCATTAAAGACACGTTTGGAGGATATCAAAGCTCCGAAAATGCAAATCCTGCTTGTGTTTTCTGGCGTGATTGCGCATCCGGTCGCATTCATTTGTTCGACTCTTTTTTGCTCCACGTACACAACTGTTTGAAGCAATCACAGCAGTGACTTCCTCATTCCGACAACTTCAATCATTGAAATCTCCTATCTTGGCCGGCGTTTTCTATTTCAGAGATCTTTTTTTTCACCGTCTGGCACCTATTTAAGCGGCGCTGCTGTCACTCATTCTTTGCTGCTGCCTTTTGACAGAATTAAGGCGGCGCCTGAGGGAGGAACAGGGGGAACAGGGGGAACGGGGGGAACGGGGGGAACCCCTAACAGCCACACGTCAGTGAAATGCAAAAATCTGTTTCTCCCCCCCCCCCCATTTTACTGGCACGCGCACGCGCCCCCAGCGAAAATTCAATTTGGGAATTCATTCTTTTGTGAGATGTTTTGCGGTCGGATGACGCCGAATCTGAATCGAGTTTGACATATTCCACCGCCGCAGCCGCAGCCGCAGCAGCCAGCCGAAGCAGCCGCAGCAGCCGGTGGGGAGAATGGGGATGGAAAATGAGTTGTTTGAATAAAGTTTCTCTTTTTATTTATTTCGACGCTGTCTCATTGCGTTGGAAACAGCCAGGGGAGATGAGAGAGAAGAGACCGCCGAAGTTCGTCTCTTAGTCGGGTGTCAAGAACCAGCAGCTCTGGAGGAGTCCAGAAGTCACTGAATATCGTCACTGGGGAAGGACGAATGTCCGGTTCAGCACATGCAGAAAGGGAGTGACGGACGCACCCACCCTGGCCCCGGAGGAGATCCCGAAGGAACGGTTGCCGTAGCTCGACTTCTGACCAGAGCATTGGCGGGCCTTTGTCTTCTGCCGATGGAACCGAACTGGAGCGACGTCCCAGTACTTGAAGTCCGTTCTCTCGACGACGCGTACCAACACCAAGCTCCAAAAATTGGAGTCCATCAACGGTGGGTTTCACCGTGCAGTGTGACTCGTGGAGAACGTCCGTTCCGTGACTGGAGCTGCTGAGGGGGGACGCGGAGGACAGCGACCACTTTTGTGACGCACACGCGCACAAGCACGCACTGTACGTGCGCTGAACATATGTGGAAACGCGGAGTTTCGCGGCTTGCGCGATCAACACACGCGTACGCTTGACTTGCCTGAGACAAAAGGCCAATTAGAATTAGCGGAGGGACCATTTTTGGTGAACCTCCTGATTGCTATCTGAGGATATTTCCCTTACAAAGAAATGTCCACGGAATGCACGAATCACAGCTGGCTCCTTACCCAGACACAGAGACCGTTACTGCAGTCACAACTCGGCAATATCAAAGGCGCACGCGCACGCACACACACATCTACACGATGATCACGGTGTCGACGTACTCGTCCCTCCACAAGACCTACTCCACTTCGAGGGTGCGGCACAGCAGCTACGGGCCGCTGTGACGTCTCACGGCGTGAGATGACATGAGGTTATACAGGGTGGGAGAAAATTGGCGCCAATCTCAGAAAACTGCCTTGTTTGTGGACGGGGACAATTTTGTCAAGGTTTGGGATAAAGCAGGTGTAAAATTAGGGCACCAGATCTAGCCGGAGTCGATCTTGCTGACGTTAAACCAGTCAAACACTCTTGCTTGCCTACCTGCCACAGGGGGACCACGGAGACATTGGCGACCTACCGCTTCTAGTTTAAGACTAGTCTGGCTGAATCTAACCTCAGTTTGTAAGGTGATAGATAAGAACTTAAACCCTTTGTCCGGACGAGATTGCGTTCAGCCCTAGTCTTCTTGCACAGTCGAACCTTCATCTTACACAGACTTTTGTTGGACTTAGGGCAATGACTCTATGACCAGAGGCTGCCCAAAATCCAGAGGATTTAAAGTTCGCTCATTGCGTCACCAACCGGGGCAGAGAAGTGCGCGGCACGAAATTCATGAATGTGCAGTCTGACTATGTGATTGCGCTCTGGCAAAAACTGACGCCATAACAGGGCTGACGTTTAATCTGTGCATTTTATGAGCGAGCTTCACTCCACCTGCTGGGACTACAATTTTTGCACTTGTCCCGGTCGAAGACCTTATCGTCGGAGAAGGTGGTGGCGTCCTTCTTCTCTTTCTTCACCTCGTTGAGCAACACCTTGGCTCTCTCTAAATGGTATTTTTCTGGGACCTTGGTCAACAGGGGCTGGTTGGTGATAGGAGAGGACTGGCCCTCCTGGTGCTGGTTGGAGGGATCGAAGGCAGCCTCTTGGCCTTCATCCCCAACGACGTCGTCTCTCTCCATCAACTTCAAACTGTCCTCCATCAGCACAGGTCTTCTTCTGCGCTTTGAGGAGCCGCCTGTCCTCCTCACACAAGTTCCTGATGCAGTGCACAGTGCTCCAGTCGATTCTGCACTTGGCGGAGTTGTTGTCACCGACAAGCAACTCCCTAATCTTGTCCATTCTGAGCAAGTTCTCATGCGCATTTGCTGGTGAGAATTTCAACGCCGATCAAGTTAAAGAGGAATGCGAGGAGGCAAAAATGCATTTTTTTTTCTTTAAAGGGGAGGGGGACTGACAATCCTTTTATGAACTAAAGGTACAACATTATAATTTCTGACAGAATTTTCTGAAGGGCCATAAACTTTAACTTTTCTCTGCATGGTCACCACCAGCGGTAACAACGGTCTTGACATAATCCTCCGATATGTCCCATTCTTTGATGATTGCAGCCTTGAGGCTGTCGAGACTGTGGTGAGGGGTCGCGCAGATCCTCCTAATCATGCCATAATCTTGGGGATTCAGAACTGGGGAAGGGAGTAGGGCACAACCTGCTTGGACACAGTCCGCCAAGTTGGAAGGAACCTTTTTGGCCTCGTGGGTCAGGATTAGCCACGGTTGGCAGCACTGAACTCAGCCACCACCATCGGCTGCACGATGGTCTTCAGGACCTCCAGGCAAAAGACACGCAGCCGGAAGTCGGCCTTGCTCGAAGAGGTGGACGGGGATTAGCTCGCCTTTCGGGGTCACAGTGGCCAGGGCCATGATGCTGACAGGGTGCTCGGTCCGCCGCATTGGAAGCACATTGTACACGGGTGTAGCCGGCCAGCAGTTGCTACGAGCAATGCATAACTGCTTGATGGTAAATGCTTTCTCATCTGAGGAGATCCTAATGGTGTCACCGTTATTTTTCATCCTCACCATGAACCTCTTTGCCGCAACAAGCTATCCCCCTTGTACCTGACCACAAAGTCCTGCTGTGGGCGGCATACACAGCTTTTGGGCCGCAGGTCTCTCACGACTGTGGTAATGGTGGCCGCGGACACATTAGAGGTCGTTATGTTCTACTTCATGGAGACGGTGGGATCAGTTTTGATCTCTTGAGCTTTTTTCTTGGTCCTTCCAGTCATCTCCCTATTGTGGCCCCTGCTCCCAACCCTCTCTTCAACCGTACCCGCCTCTTCACCGGTACTTCTTGATAATGTCCCGGATGATCAAGAGGGGTGCATTGATGATCACAGCAATCATCTTGTTTTTGCAAAGTGCACGATGCACAAGACAACAACCCTCGTTCGGCCGGACGCCATTTTCTGCACAATAGCGATAGAGCAAAACTATTTTAGCATTTTAGATTCTTCTTGTAATGATGGACAACTTTGTTTTTGCTGACTAACATCGAATTTCGCTCACAAAGCTACAGGAAAGAAGCAAATATTGGCGTAAAATTTTTCTGCCCACATTGTTTATACCGGGGCGGGGGGTCCAAATCAAACTGTGCACGGTAACCTAATTTTCAACGCAGATTGCACAGTTGGGAGGATGTTTTTTTTTGGACCCCCTCAATTTTACAGTCAAAATCCTCAACTATGAATCGACACCACTGTTCGACACTTTTTGGTGTCAAATTGGTCTGATTTCTGTACCGATTTCTGATCTGAATGTACAATTAGATGTGGAATCCCGTCCAATATAAGCAGAGTCCACCAGAAAGTAGTAGGAGTAGGCAATGTTCTCATTCGACCTAGCGTTTCACCACACTACATAATAATAGGGGGGGCCCACATCCAATTGCACTGTGAGCCCAGAATCGACACAGAAATGGAGCCAAGTTAACGCCAAAAGTATCGAACAGTGGTGTCGATTGACAGTTAAAGGTTTTAACTGTCGATGGCAACACTCAAAACGGTCCAAAGCCTCCTCACAACTGTGTGATGAGTCACGCAATTACCACTATAGTGTACAATTTGGTGTGGCTTCCCCAGAATAATAAATACTCTGATAAATAAACATATATTTGCCAAATTGGCATTTCATGACGGAGAGCTGACCTCAAATTCCTCTTGGGTCAAGGGAGAGTTCATCAAATTTTTGTCAGCCAGGCTTGGGGGAAAAAAAGAGGTAAGGCAATTTTCCTGGAAGAACTGGAGAAAAATGTCAAAATTGTTTCCTCCTCATTATTGCAGGGACTGAAAGTTTCAGTACTTTCCAATGACCCCAATCAACAACAGAAAGAGTAAGATTTTTTTTATTATCAATCTGATTTTATTACATTGATTCATCATGGGAGAGGGGAGGGAATGGTCCTTTGTGAAGAATAATGGCCCTCAGATCAGGCTTGCATGAATGATTTTTCATTCTAAAAGTTGGCAATTTTCCTGTGGGAATATTCATCACCAAAGAAACGATGTTCAATTTTTCCCTCGGCGCGCAACCAAGCGTAACAAAATACAGAAGAATAAAGAAAAGACTACTTAAGAAGTACCATTTTCAGGCAAAAAGGAATTTGTTGCCCGTAATCCTTTGCTAATAGTGCAAAAAAACACACTCTGGCCCGGACAAGAGGATGGGAGGGAGGGGGGAGGAGGGGGAATTTACCCCCCTCAGTACTTAGCACCACTTGATTAGTCGGTGTGGGGGGATTATACGACTTGCCTGAGGAGGAGAGAAGAAGAAAAAAGGCCTGCTAAATAGAACGTAAAAAGCGTCTCTTTTTTGTCTGCAATAAACTCATCATGGCTCCATTTCTCAGCCCTTTTTTTTTAGCAACACTACCACTCTCTCCTGACTAAATGTTGCTATTAATCCCCCTCCTGCCATATGTGCGTAAGCGGGCGTGACACACATCCACACCTACATCCGTCATCGCCCGCGACGACGACAACAACAACTAGAGCAACATCCGCCCGGACGACGACGGCGACGACGTCACCTGAAATATCTGTTGCAGCGAAAATGGCGTCAATTTCGGGTGAAATGAACGTCCTGAGCTGTGACAGAAGACTCGTGTGGTGACCTTAGACAGAGAGCAAAAGAATCCTTTTTCAAAGCAAAGCAGCCGCCAAAAAGTCTAGTTAAAAAGAGGGGGGGGGGGAAAGCATCAATGGTGTCGTGGGGTAGGATAAATTTCCTTTTGTGGATGGCAGATGCGAGGAGGAGGAGGAGGAAGCGATTGAACACAATTTGCATCTCCCCACAGAGGGAAAAAAAAGTCCGGCTGAATGTGCACGAAATTCTCCTTCTCCACACACCAGCAGGACTGAGGACAGGAAGTTGCTACGTGTGGACCATATGCAGGCTGCCCAATTTACATCTCACCCCTTTTATTTCCAACCCTCTCTTCTCTGCCTGACTTTTCTCTCGGTATCGATCTCGTGCCCGCCGCTGCTGTTGCCGCTGCTGTCGCAGTCGATGCTGATGCTCGTGCTCTTCTCCGGGATGTGACACATCTTTCACTTAATTTGCGCGCCTTTTATGGAGTCACGCAATCTGCCGCGATTAAAATCTATCGCGACTTTTTTTTTTTCAATTTTCGACGGCGGTCGACTTTATGGCTCTGTTTGTCAGAGGCTTAATCGCCTGTGACGAGGAGGACACATTTCATTTTTTGAATTTTTATTTCCTTGCCATTCCCCGTACACGCACGCGCACATGTAGTAAAGAGAGTTGGAAATTGCCCTAGGTGGGACTCGCGGCCGCTGTCGTGGCAAAGTACAGTGGCCTCCGCTTCTCGGCCGCCGTCTGACCACTTGGGGCGGCCGGAGGAAGGGCCGTCATGACGAGGTGGTCACTGCAGCTGCTGATGTCACACAGAAAAAGGTCCTCGATTCATAAAAAGGGTGGAATTGAGCCGTTACGCGGCGTTGACCAGACGTAGAATGTTGATTCCCCCCTCAAGGATTTTTATGGCATGTCCATGACTTCATGAACAAAGTTTATTTTTTTATAAAAAAACCCGCTTTGTTGCGCATTTTTACCTGTCATAAAGTGCACCAGACTTCAGGAGTTCCAGGCGCATTAAAAAAGCGTCTGGCAATGGTCATTGTTTGTTGATTTCGCCAGGCACGCAGAGGTCAGAGATGACACTGAAGCAGCAAAGTCGGTGATCTAAACGCGTACTTAGAGGGCGTCATCACGTCACTGCTAATGTGTCATGAAAAATTCAGCCCCAGTCTCGTGTAGTAAAAATCTCGCCCCAATTGTTTGAGCCTCATCTGAGTGGGTTCGTTAGTGACAGAATAAAGTCCAATTTATGACCTGAGCAGGGAGTACATGACTATTCGGCTACCACCACGATCCGTTTCATGTGCAGTGCAGACAGTGCCGTGCACTACAGTTCAGTACTGAACAGTGCAGTGCAGACTTTACCGTACAGCAGTGCTGAGGACACGCACGATTCCAGCATTAGCTGTACATAATGAGGTGTTACCCTTTGGGCGAGAAGAACCCATGAGGAAATGGGTGTCTTTTCTCCCTCCCCTGCTTAACATGGTGTCCTCCTCCTCCCCCCCCCCCAAATAAACCCACGGGGCCCATCGACTGTGGGTGAAAGCACCTCAGCCCCTTGAAGAAGAAGGTCTGCATCGGCAGACAGAAACACCCTGTAGAAGGAGAGAATCATGGTTTTGCAACCCAGACATCCCCAGAGAGAGATCAGCCGTTTTAAACCGCAATTTATGGTTGCCTTCTCTCTCTCCCCCCCATTTGGCGATTACAATTTCTTCTCTGTGTCCTTTTCTGTGAAACAATTGACTGTTTTATGGACTAGAATGATTTTTTTTGGCCGGAGAGGAAGTGAAAGAACCCACTGAGTGCCATTGTGCTTCTCCTTCATTTACATATTGATGCTTTGTGTGTTATTATAGCGCTCTTAGAGATAACAAACCACCACACAAAAATGAGGAAGTTTGTGTGTCTCTCTGCTGATGAAATGGGCCGGAGAAAAAGAGATGAAGGGGGGGATGAATAAGATGTCCTAGGGATTGTCTTACCGAGTCTCTCCATATTTCTGCTTACACTTGAGAAGTTTTTTTCTTTTGACTCTTGCTGCAGCCTCGAATGCGTTGTCCTGTACATTAGTTTCTGTTAATGCAGCACATGGAAACATTTTTCCTTCCAATCCTCTACTCACTCATAATATCCTTTTTACTGTGCGTCGTCGTCGCCGTCGTTCCTCCCTGGGGAGGGGAAGAGATTCTTTCAAATGCAAATTTTCTTGAGAGCATGAATGCAGCCATGATTTGTAATGCCCAGAACACACATATTCCTTTCTTTCTCCTCTCTCTCTACGTTTATTCTGATTCATTTTGCACATGTGTAATTGCATCATATTGGAGAGAGAGAGAGAGAGAGAGAGGATGCATTTTGCGTAGCAACCTAGTTTAATAGGCTGGAAGTGGCGACGGCAGCAGGAAGTAAATAATTATAATCACACCTAACAACATTTAAACAAAAACACGGTCGCGCCCACGCCATTAGTCAGTCAGTCGCTGGTGCCAACAGACAGTTCCTTTGACATGACGAAGGTCGGGTCGGTGCTTTTGCCGGCGTTATTTCCATTTCTCTGTGACAAACGCACAAAAAAGATTTGCATATTTCCTAATGACCTCGGCCGGGTCCGCCTTCCCCTCCCTCCTGTGGGGAGCCCGGACAATTAGGCACGCTTCTGTAATATGGAAATCAAGCTTATTTGTTACTTTTTTCCAACGCTTTTCCGGAAAGAAAAGCAGCTGAGCGGAGAAAGCGAGTGAATTTGTCGCAATTGCTTCTGGCGATTGCTGATTGATAGAGCTTCTGTCATATAGGAAGAAAAGCCGCGCTTTCTCTCCTCAGCCTCTTTGTGCCAGAGCCCTGAAACGGTTAAGAAATGTAAAATATGAGGACATTATAAATGCCGCGGCAACTTCGCGCCTCCCCCAGAGAGAAAGAATGAAAAAAAAGAGAGAATAACTGTTGCTGCTCTTTTATCAGGGGCAAAAGTGGGCGGCAAAATGGGCTTGATCGCGCATTTGTCACCCCCTTCTTCCCACCCCGAGTTCACCCACCATCTTGTATCGCCTTGACGAACAGCCTTTGCTGCTGCTTCTCAAATCACTGCAGTAGTATTTTTTTTCCATCTGTCAAAGACTGGGGGGCGTGCACGCATTTCAATTCCGCCCCACCGGGGGCTGCCGGGGAGGGGGGGAGGGGGGAGGGGGGCGTGGCAGTGTCAACCGCACACACAGGGGGAGGGAGAGGAGGAGAAAAAAACGGCTCCATGAATAATTGGTGAAATTTGTAATTGAACTTTTCCAAAAGAGGGGGGTTGACTATTATTAAGGGGAGGTGGTGGGGTATAAGTGATTCGAGATTTATGCGAATTGAATTCAGTCGTCCTCCCGGAGTGCCGGAGACTCCACTGCCTACTGTGGAAGCAAGAAAAAAAGCACAGGAGTTCCCTTGACAAAAAAAGAGGAGCTGCAACATTTCTATGCGTTTGCACACATTTTCTGTTCTGTTGCCATGATGTCTTCTGAGATCAAGATTTGGACAAAACGTTTGAGAATTCCTTTACGAGGTGAAATAAACTGGCAAAAACAGTTGAAATTCCTCGGAATTTACAATTCACAATCTCTCGCCAGAAATCTCGGGTAATCAAACATCAACGGCCGCCGCTGTTGCTGTTGCTGCTGCTGCCCAGGAGGCAACAACTCTTGACGTTGTTGTGCTCACATACGAAAAGTTGGTGCTAATATGGAAAAGAGGGAAAAAAATATATATCGTAGTTTGCTGGCCATCTCGGGCCAAGTAGGGCCAGGGAATGGTGGAAGTGTTTTTGGAGGGGCAAAGGCCAAAAATGTAGCGTGCAATTACGACTTTGCATTTCGGGGGAGGGGTTGATGGACTAGGCTGTGTTGTGTACGTATGGGCCACGGGGGGGGGGAGGCAGCACACGCATACGCACACGCACTTGTGTAATGAGAGGCGCGCGCATACATTAAAAAGAATTACGGTAGACCTCGCCTGGCCCCGGCCACATTCATCATTTAAGATAATTAAGGGGTTTGTTTGAGCTTGAATAAGCGCTTGTTCATTCGCTCTCTCCCCAGCGATACCAGCAAAGTGTACATTGGAAATACATGCAGACAGAACTGAAAAGTGGGTGCCCAAATATTGCTGGGTGCACTACAATCCGGCCCCCCCTGCAGGGAAGTGAGTGACTCATTCCTGCGGAAAAAAAGAAAGCCCAGGAAATAAGGCTGAGCTCACATGTCCGTGGTGTTTTTACAGTTATGACACGACGTAGAACGGTCAAACCTAGTGACAAAATACCCCATCTTCCTGATCTCCACGTGTGACCCCGCATTTACATGTGCGCACGCAAGAGCTGGCGGATGCTTGGGAACTGGCGCAACGCGCACCACATCTTCGTCATCAAGTCCGCGGACTTGTGGCTCAACATATGAGGTGTTTCCGTACCCCAGCCTCCGGTGCCATGCCAAATGCACAGAAACTTATTTCAAAGAGATTTGTACATCCATGCGCTGGCCCACAGTGGCTTAAGCGACCTCCGTGGGGCACGCGTCGAGCTCGTGTCAGGGGAATCTGCATAGGGAGAAGGGGGGGAGGGGGGTAAAGGACATTGAAGTGCACGGAGGAGGGTAAAAAAAAATCCCACATGTCGTCAACGGCTTGAGATCCCTGTAGTTGCCTCCTTCCTGGGGGAGGAGGGTGGAAAAGTTGCACTCGCTCATTGCACTTATGCATAAATGCTGCTGCTGCTTTTGCAAACTTGCTTTTTCGTTGCCTGCCACAATGGAAGTAACGAGGCTCCATTGTTGAACGGAGGGGACACAACAGTCTAAAAGGGGGGCGCGTGAAGTTCGAAAGCTTCCCCCAAATAGATTTATCGCCTTAAAAGAGAAACACTTAGTGCGCACGGAGGAAAATGCATGCAGAGGAATAAGGTGAAAAATATGGAAGATTATGAGCGGACGTAAATCATAATCCGTGCTGGCTGTAGAGCCACCCTTTTTTTTAAGCACCCTTGACGGTTCCTTTTTCCCCCAAGTTTTGGTGAGGACAAAGCACTCATGATTAGCTGAAAGTTATTTCTCGATATAAATCAAAGGGAGGAGAGGGAGACAACTTCTTTTAAAGAGCCACTGATTGGGTGTTTTATTATTTATGGCTCGGTATTGTGTCATTATTGCAGTACGTTATACTTATACAATGTGCGTCTATTGCGCATACATCCTTATGTGTCATACTGTATTATGCAAGGACTTTGTTGCTGCACGCTGAAAGTAACGGTAATTAGCACTTTGGGGTAAGAAAAATACACACGTGCGTATGTACATAAAATGAGGGGGAGGCACAGGGATGGCAACAGTGCCACAGGACATAAGCAACGACAAGATGAGTGATGAGGGGAGGATTGGAAACGTCACCTGAAGCGTCACCTACATAAGGCAAGACTTTTTCTTGTGACTCACACGACAGTGTAAATTGCTCACAATCATGCCTGAGTTATGAGAGCAGTACACAAGCTCGCCGCTGTAGTTTATCGCAATTCGTAACGTTTCCAGTATTCGTGTGCGTGGGTGGACACGACGGTGGCGCACAGGGCAGTCAACAAACATTTGGTCACTCAGTGACTGTACTCCTATTCTGGGAATGCCCAACATACGATGTAAAATGAATCTTTAAGCTATACATTATTCATACCCATTCCCCCCCCCCCCCTGTCTGCCTAAAAATCACGAGTTCGGTAAAGTCTTATGCTTGAAGGCACCGCTCTAAATTGCACTCAAGTTTTATCGCCTCCTCCCCTTTGACTCCCCCCTCCCCACACACACACCTTGTTTGCCCACATGATTTCTTTAAAAACAAGGGGCGCCCGCCGATAAAATAGTTTCGTCTATCGAGTTGCATTCGTCAGGCAGCAAAGTAACATTTGGGCCCATCACTGACAAAACGACGCAATTCGCCTGTCCTCACCTGTGTCAGTGGTGCTCGCGCGCGCACACAACAACAGGTAAGGGATCGTCCTTTATCCCCCTACACAGTCTTCTCTCTAAATGGCCGTGTCGTAATACACGGACGTGACTTTTTATGATGTCTGTCTCATGTGGTCCGCGCAGCAGATTTTCCACAACCACTCACAGGCTACTTGTCGACAGGAGCGGCAATTCTAGCTGTGCTCTGCGTGTGTCTCTCAGTGCTATTTCGCTGTTGCTGCTCACCCACCCAGAGTTAGAACTACTCTGTGCACACACGACTTCGGCAGGTCGCGGATGTCCGACGTATACTTAGTAGGAGGTTTTCGGCAGCCAATCCTGGTGTGTGTAACAGGATCTTCTTCTCAAGTCAAGTCGGCCTGATCTGGGCTGCAAAGGCCTCTTGCAGTACAGTGGGACGCGCCTAAATTGGCTCAGACTGGATGACAAACTGCAGACTGACTTCATAAAATGTTATAATTTCCAACTGGACCAAGATTGCGGTCAGAAAGGTTTACTGCAGCACCGCCAGTGACAAATGTTGTCTCTTCTCGGCTTGTCAAGGCTTCTTCTGTCTTGTTCGTGTTCTATCTATGCATCTAGGCCATCCTTCTTGGCAGGTGCCTGCCTGCCTGAGCTGTCCAGAGCAGCCCGTGGACGCGGAGTCCACTGTAGTTCCATTCTGGTGGCTTCTTCTTCTTTTCCTCCTTCATTCTCCTGTGAGGACAGCCGCACTCAACGAGCCGTCAAAGCATAGAGGAGACCTGAAGAAGTCAGAGAATCAAGGTAGACCGAGCGCCAGACTGGTGTTGGACAATCTGCGCATGCGCAGACTACTGTAGCACTGTACAGCACGACCAAGTTCCACGACCAAGTTCACCTGATTTCTAGTCATAGACATGCTCTGAAGTGCCATGGACGAAGTCATGAACTGTTCCGGAAGAGTCCAAGGGACATCAACCGCAAGTCCCAACATAGAAATGTCAACTCTTTGGCGCAAACATTTGCCCCCCAACAGCTTGAAGTGGCGCAGTACATACGGCAGCGGCTCAAGCCATGTGCTTACGTCACCAACTCGCTCCCTTCCTCTGACAGCAGCAAAGTCGTTGGCCAGGTGAGGAGAGGAGGACGCGCCACATGTACGTAGTTTTCAAACCGTCCGAGCTCAAGTCAGGGTTGATAAAGAACCAGTGGGATCCGCGGACTCATCAATACCATCTTGGCTGACCCGAATTTAAGGAACAATCCTTTCATTGTTTAAATGATTCACGCATTGCCTGAATTAGTAACTGATTTCTCAACCTGAGAATTCTCACTAATGGTCTTCCTCAGGAGCATGAGTACTATCTACCTCACAAGCATTGCTCAACGTCTTCTTGCTGACGGCAGGCAAGGCCAGGGTCTCCGTCTCATCCCCCTCAAGTATGTGGGGTTATCATGCCAAGCTTGAAGTAGAGCTCGGGTTTTCTTTTAAAGAAGCCACCCATCTCTAGCTTGAAGACAAACTTATCCGACAGAATAGCAAAGCTTTCTCTGCTTTACCTGGACCAGAAGATGCCGAAAGTGTCAATGCTGAGCTCGCGTACCCACGCACGCATGCACGCGTACCTGCCAGGCAACGAGGCCAAAAGTGTGTGCCTGCGCGCAACAGTGACAAGAGTGCGCACGCTCCTCGCCTCATGACGTCTGCCGATGGTCTCGACTGCCTCAGCGGCAGGCCGCAGCCAATGGCAGGCGAGTGGTTCGATCGCGCCACCACTCTCACGTGTGTTCCACGAGATGTTAACACCAATGACGCCAGCAAGCGACTGATGGAGAAGAGGAAGAAGAAAAACGAACATCTCCGGGTGAAAACAGCGCCATTTGCTAAGCGCAGTCGTGGTGAGTGAAAGATTCTGTGGTGAAAGAAGCCAGTCACTGGGGGTGGATTCTCCAGGAAAGTCCCAGTCGTTCGGAGGAAGCCAGCACCAAGTCGTCGGCATCGTCGTGGAAGCAGCCAGGACGCAGCAGGCAGCGCCGAGAAGATGATCGTCAACCCCACAAACGTCGGTAAGCTTGTCCCCGACACCCCGTGCTGGGCACACCGACTTCACGCACTTCCTCATGAGGCCTCACAGCCGCTAGTCCCCTTCCCCTCTTCACACGCACATCCACACCCCGTCGTACACGTGTGTGACGTGGCAGGGGCTGTCCGAGTTCGTCAAGTCGTGGCCGCACTTTCTGAGCAAGCACTTGACCGTCAGAACATACATACTGTGTGTACACTGTGAAACAAGAGCTGATAACCCTGGTGATTGTTACACTAGCAGCGCCCATTTTGCTGCAGCAATGTGCGCGTCAGTCCACAACTGAACGAGCGAGAAGCGCAGGGTTTCTTAGGTACATCCATGTTGAAAATCAACGACGACAGCAAAATGAAGTACAAAGAGCTGTGAAGTGCCAAAGATTCTGCTATTACCAAAGTTGCGGATTCCTCCTGTTCAGCAGCCAAACGAGATTCACTTGTCCTTGAGTTGCGGCGGCCGGGCGGCTGCGGCGGCTCCGGCTTGCTGTGGAAGTTCATGTTGTTGTTGCGGTGGTTTTTTGTGTTGCCGCCGCCGCTGCCTGGCAACGGTGTAACAGGGCCTGTTTGCTGTAGGGCTGATATTTTACGCCACTTGGACGAAGGCAGCTAACGTACATGCGTCCGTCCGTCCTCTGGATAGATGCACGCGTCAGCGGATGCAGTCAACGACGTTAGGTAGTACTTTTTTTGGCCTTCTGCGCCGTGAAGGAAGTGCAGGGTACCGCACTGCCGGACACCCTGTAGCATGTGTAGAAGCAGTTCAGTCCTGTCTTGCATCGTCATCGTAATTACTAATGCACGTGTGTGTTGATCAAACAGCACTTAACTGGAGATTCCAGCGTCTGAAGCCTCCAGAAACAAAGGAATCTTGCACAGACACCGGGTGCCGATGATAGAACGCTTCTTGTGCTGGTTAATGTTAAGCAAGTCATAGCTTTGATGACGAAAGCGATGGAGTGCCTGAAATGTGTGCACATTGTCGGGGATTTCCCTACCTCTGACAGCATTTTGCATCAAAACTGAGTCGAGCAGCTATCATTAGGAAAGATTTGTGCGTGATGATAGAGCACAAAGTACTGCCGTTATTCAATGCTGTTACGCTGAGAGAGAGAGAGAGAGAGAGAGAGCGTTTTATCGTCCTCCCCCGGTAGATGGCGTGATTTTGAGCAGAAAATAGGACACTTTTTGATGCACACAGGATCCACGTGAAGATCTGCTTGAGCAAGAAAAACGAGAGACACAGAGACTTAAGTCATCGGTAGTTTTAGATATGCCGACCAGGTCCAACTTCTTCTTCTTCTTCTTCCCTGTTTGCCTTACGTAAGGAGCTGCCCTGATGTTCGTCGTCGAAGAGTGCAAAATCACTGCGTGCTTGCTCAGAAGGCCTCTTGATGGCCATTCTCGACACTCCAAGGCATACAGTACGAACAGGCCCAGAAGGAGGCTTCCAGACGAGTCGTTTGAGTCCTCTTCAGTCGCCAAAAGGTCGTCGCGGAGGAAACATTTTGCAAAATTTGTTCCTCCTTCCTTTTCTTCTTCATTCCCCCTCCTTTGGAGGTGCAGCGAGATTGCTGCGCAGTTTCTGGCTTGGTTCATATGAGGCAACATCAATTGCACTTCCTGCATCCGCTCCTTGTGCTGCATCACAAGTAAAAACAACACATGGTGCTAAAAACGTTTTAATGTTGTAACCTTTAATGTTGTAAACCGATGAGTGCAAGTTCAGTATGTTCCTTGCTGTACTAACTTTATTGCGTGACACAATTAGTCTTACAGCTGTAACTGTATGTGGGGGAGGGGAGTGGTTGCACGTGTAGTAGTCGTCATGTAATGTTGCTTCTTATTCCACTGTGCAGGCCCATTCGGCACAGGCATGGAGGCTGACGACTCTCTGGAGAGCCTCAGGTTGTCTCATCCCCAATTCTGTCGAGCTCTCTCGGAGTTCCGCTCGCTGCTGGCGGCGGCGCAGCAGGACCTAGCGCAGAAGGACTCGGAGCTGAGGGCGCAGCGCCGGGCTGTTCCTGCCAGGCACGGCGCGACCAAGAACTATTTGAATTGTCAGGTAAGCAGCTTTCACTGATTAGAACACAGATCAACGTCGTTCTTTCCGTATTTGAAGTTCCACTTCAATTTGAATAGCCCGCCTTCCTGTTAGAATACTACTTAGTATAAATAGGCTCTTAAGCTCCAATTCTCTGTTTAGGTCTTTATGGTTGCCCGGCACAGGCGAAGGCTGGATCGATTTCAAGAGGAGATTGAGCAGAGGCTCAAGGTTCTGGCCAGTCATCTAAAGGATGAGAAGACAGACCAGTTGAAGATCAATGCCGAGCTGGTCCAAATGTTGGCAGACATGGACAAGATGAAGCGGCGCTGCAAACACATCTTAGACGTCACCGACCGCTACTGCGTCCTCTTCCCGGACGAACTGCACCTCAAGGAAGAGCCCTCAGTTAAGAGGCAATTCTCGCTGCGAGACTTTGACGACGTCTGGGACTCGTCGTCTCCTCCGTCGTCATCTGCTACGCGGTCTGTGGGGGAATCCTCACTCCCGTCGTTGACTCCTTCAGAGTGTCAGTCCTCTTCCTCCGAATTCACACTGCCCTCGCAGATCGGCCAGCACGTGGTCAGGTCGACCCTGGAGAGCCTCGGCAGCCACTTGGCCGTGATAGCCAAGACGTACACGCGGAAGAGAGGGAGCAGAGACATGACCGCCGAGATGGCGCCCAACTTGGGCATGATTTCGCCCCCAACGTCGCAGCAGCGGCAGCAGGGCTCTTCTTCTTCCTCCTGCTCCTCCTCTTCGGTCGGGGTGTGACTTTGGTGCAGCTCTCGATGTTTGCGCGAAGAATTTGGAAGGAGCAGCTAAGAAAAAACTGAGGAAGAAACATGTGTGACAGAGAAAGTCAAAAGTTTGAGTGCCAGTTCCTGTATAATTCAGAGGACAAATATGACTGGACGAGTGGAGTCGCTTCTCCTCTCTGCAGTCACCCCTGTCTTTGAAGAAACATGAACGCTTTACGACGACAACGTTCCCGATCCCAATTTGAACGCTCACTCCCCGGGATATTGAAATTTGTTCGTGCTGTGATAATATAAATGTCGTTATAAATAAATTATATACTATCTCGCCTACACTTCATTTCTGTCTTCATGCAAGTTTTTTCCTCGAAAGCGACTCTCGTTAAGGCGTATTCATCCATGTCCAATGATCGTTTCCATGAAGAGAAACGTCTCATTTCTCCATCTCTTTCCTCCGTGTTTGAAGTGGCGATTTATTTTTACCCCCTTCTTTTTCTCGACGATGGCAGAAATAAAAGATATCATACGTGCACATCTCTCAAAAAAATGAGCAGAGGGAAGGGGGGGGGGCAGAATTGGCCGCGATGATATCAAATGCTTTGGAGAGGAGGCAGCAGACATTATCTTCCAGCCGAATTACGAGCTTCACTTTTCGCTTCTTTCTCCTCGCTCCAAAATGGGACAATAATTCCCAAATAGCCCCCTGCTGCTGTTGGCCGGCCTTGCCTGTAGAACAAGGCCAGCCCCGTGAACCAGTGGGCCCTGTTCTACTACACCAGACTGGAGGAGGGGGGGGGGGGAGGAGGTCAAAGTAAGCCATAATGTCCAGTGTGCGCGTGCACGGTCTGCACAGAGAGGAGAGCGCCCATGCATCGGCACTGTTGTCCTGTCTCTCCAGAGATTGCCACGCTCCAGCACTCGATGGGCCCGTCGCTGTCTGGTGGAGCGCCTCTTTGCATACTGCCCCATTACAGTACGGAGTAGGAGTGGTAGTTGTAGGAGTGGCAGCAGTCGTAGTACGAGTGGCGGCAGTGCGCACTTGGCTTATGAGAGTGCTTTCAAAATGCAAACTTGGCAATTCGGCGACGTGATTTGTTGCGATTAATGCGACAGCATTCGTAATTGGGGCGCTGCTGGAGAGAGGAACAGTAAATGGTTTCCGCTCGAGAGAACAAAGATGCTGTCTTTTGTCAGTTTGTTTGAGTTATGCTGCCGTTTAAAGAAGTTTACGTCTCCATTTTTTGCGCGCTCAAAAATGCTTCCCCTACGCAAAGTGATGCATGGCACGGACTCCTCTACGTGTTTCACATCTTTTATTTTCCATTTAAAGAAGAGAGATATACAGTGGTGAATAAAATGTGCACGGTGGAACACACTAAAAAAACAATTCCTTTCTTCTTCTTTTCCTGCTGCCTTGGTTCGTCGTCATCATCAAGTCTTGTCAAGGCTCATTTGCGTTAAGGGTGTGAATTAGGCGACAACTTTGCTCGCTCATCCATGGAGACATCTTTTTTTGTTTTTTTTTTGTTGTTTTGGGCTTTTTTTGACCACAGAATAAGTGTATACAACCAACCTGGTCGAAGAGGAAAGGTCAAGATGCACAAGTTTTTTTTCCTTCGTTCTTTCTCTTTTGGTTGTACCACTTGATCTTGGCGTGTGCACTGTGCAGTCAGTCCTGATCACTCTTCTCCAGCGCCATCGCGGACTTCAACCGGAGGACAGTGCAATGCGCTCTTTGCTCGTGTGCGGCCAATGAAGTGGTGCTGATGGTTCTGTTCTGGTGGGACAAGGATAACTAGAGAAACACCGGATTGAAGCGACTGTTTTGTCGCGAAGATTTGTTCTTTCTGTCATTCGTCTGTTCTTCCGTTCGTTCTTTCGTTCATTCGTTCGTTAGTTCCTTCCTTCCTTCTTTCTTTCTTTCTTTCTTTCTTTCTTTCTTTCTTTCTTTCTCTCTTTCCACGCAAAAGCTTTCACTACCGGCACGCGGTGGCTGCCGTCGAGGCTGTCGCGGACGACCACGTGTGGTAGATCTCTCTGCTCTGACTCAGGACGCACTCGTTGGAGCAGAAGCCATTCATGCTGAAGTCGTGAACGGAGTTGGCGCAGTTGGGCCGCCGGCAGCTCCGTTGCTGTTGCTCGGCGGCTTCCGCCGCTGTCCCCACCGCCGAGGAGGACGAGAGGGCGTGACTGCCGCCCTCTGAAGACGGCGGCTGGGAGTGACTGACTGGTGGAGAGGTGGGCGTGCCCGCGGCAGAGGAGGCGGAGGAACTGTTGCTCTGCTGCTGCGACAGCGTCGTCATCTGCAAAATGAATGAAGTCGTCGTGGGACAAGCGTACGAAGGACATCTCACACCCGTCCTCCACCTGATGCGCGTCAAGCATTTACATGATGGAACAACGTTACAAAATTTTCTCCACCAGTGAAACGAGTACAAGGCTGCACATGTACTTGGCATCTCTTCTCACGTCTTAGGCGCCGCTTATGACGACGAGGCCACCAAGTATAGCGAGGAATTAAGCATTCCCTCGATGGCGCCTTCTTCTCTCCCCAAAACATACGATTCCTCATCTCCGGAATTGCCTTTTTCCCCACAGGGACGCCAATCAAGGATATGTGTGCATGTTACCCCACTTTTACTCTTACGCTTGTCGCATATCATCATCAGAGAGAAAGCAGAAGAGGACGCATCACTGACAATTACTCGCTGGTCCTTACGCGACTATGCTCAGGTACTTGTGCTGTACTTATACACTTACGTTATTATGCATTCCGCTGTAGCTGCCACCGCCAGACGGGCCCCCGGGACCGCCGGGGCCGGCGGGACCACCACCTCCACCCCCGCCAACGCCGCCGGTCGCACCGGGACTGCTCAAGGCGGCGTACGACCGGACGTGGTCCGGACTGCCAAGAGAGCCTCCGGGCGAGCGAGCCGGCCCGTTCATCGGGTGCATTCCAGCCGGAGAAGGACGGTTGTACGGGGATTCGAAGCCTGACGACGAAGAGGACTTGTAGTAAGAGGCGAGACCGGCGTATGGGCTGTAGGGATCATGATGGTGGTGGTGGTGGTGGCTCTTGGAGACAAGGTTGGCCCGATAAGCAGCCAGCTGCTTGAGGTACTCCTTCTTGGCATTCTCGGTGCGCTTCTTGTACTCAGTCTTGTGGTCCGGGTTCAGGTTGTCCCACATCGAGGCCACGTGCTTGGACACATCACCAAAGCTGGCATTGGGGTTGCGAGCCTTGATGCCTGCCTGCATGTCGCGAAAGAAGAGCGCATATGCAGACACAGGCTTCTGCGGCTCATTGGGGTCTCGCTTCTTCTTGCCGCGGCGCGTCTGCCGCGGCCGCTTCTGCACTAGGGGAACGCCGCGAGCCGCCGCGTAGTAATGCTGCGCCGCGGCTGCGGCTGCGGCGTGCGGCGGCTGTGACTGGTGATGGTGCTGCTCGGCAGGATGGACGGTGTGGGCAGATACCATTAGTCTCTTGGACTCCGTGACGCAGTCCCCGCCCGAGTCGTCCGAGTTGGTGGTAGGCGATGGGGTGGCGTTTTGCTGCGCCGCCGTGGCACCAGCTGCGCCACCTGGACTTACGCCGCCGCCGACGCCGCCACCGCCGACGCCACCGCCGCCGCCTCCGCTGCCGCCTACGTACATGCCCCCTCCTTCGTACATGTATCCGTACTGAGGATGCTGCGGCTGCTGCTGCGGCTGCTGCTGTGGCTGCTGGTGATAGTGCTGATGCATTTGGTGTTGTTGGTGATGATGAGGCGGCAGTTGACTAGGAGGATACATGTTGTGCATATGCTGCTGGTACTGTTGCTGTTGTTGCCAGTCCTGCTGCTGATAATACCCGTAGTATTGTTGCTGTTCCAGCGGCATTTGCGACATGTCGTACTCCTCATCATAGCGAGGCTGGTGATTCTCGTAGCTCCCCGAAGGCATGAGCATCTCATCCTGCTCGTGCTGCGGTGCGAGCTTGGCGTCGTACTCGTTGTTGTTGTTGGTCACGGGCCCGTTGATAGCAGTGGCGACGTCGCTTCCGACGTCTTCAGGGTTGGTGATCATCTTTTGAGGAGCAAATTGCATAAACTTTTCTTCTTTTCTCGTCTCTAATTTCTTGGTCTTCTTCTTGTTCTCCTATTCAAATAGAAGCAGCAGAAGAAGCTTTTATCAATCGGAGGAAAGCGAGGGGATCCAAGAGGGAAGGGCTTTAGGTTGTGTGTGGAAGAGGGTTGAGAAAGAAATCTTTTTTCGTAGGAGTTGAGCTCTCTGGTATTGATTATTCTCCTAAAGTACGTTAGGGTGATTTTTCCGCCGATTCAGCCCAATGAGGCACAATGAGACAGAGAACTTTTTCCTTGAGGAAAAGTTTCCTCAAGTCCAAATTGTTTGATAGAGTTCCACTGATTAAAGAGCAGTTCTTTCCGAGACGTGGATCGATGAAGAATCTTCTCCGTCTTCTCATGAACAGCAAAGTCCAGACGTTTTTCCTGGCGTCAGCCAACTTTCGGCAAAGCTGCAATGAAGAAAGAAAAAAAAACAGTCAGAAACCATGGGAAATCGCGCGTCCATCTTCTTTTTAGATATTTAGCGGATACGTGAAATGTTCCGATTGACTTATTAGTACGCGCTTGCCTGCGCAGAGACCGATAATGTTTTGCTTGCTTGCTCAGCCTTCATCGGATCAATGGCTGGAACATCAACTTTTGCTGCCAGGGTATTTTCCAAAGGGTAACGCGTGCGCGCGCACTCAGGTAAAAGTGTGGCAGCCATTAAAATTGGATAAATCACCCGTTAAGGTGGTTTAGGCCAGACATAATTGAATGTTTCATTTGAACACGCACGGGCCGGTGACAGACAGACAGACAGACACACAGACAGACAGACACACAGACAGACCGAGCAAGTCCGAACAGGCCAAAGTTAGACTATGAATGTGACCGAGAAGGAATGAAAGTTTATAGATTTGCGATCAGACTCGATGATCGCCACACCTGGGGGACATCCATAATTAAGGTGACGGAAATGCCAGATGAAAAACCTATGATTGAAAAACCTGTGATGACGCCTCCATCCATATGACTTGATCAGGAGTCTTCAGAGGTTACGCAGTGTGCAAAGAAATGTACTCGAGCTAAATGTCACAGGATCTGGCTCTCCTCCACATGTCAAAAGCCCCCCACCTTATTTCACTTCATTAGGCAAATGATTAAGGAGCGTTTTTCTCTTCCCCAGAAAATCCGTTCGAAATAATGACGGCGCGGATAATTAATTTTCATGAAAAGCAATTTGGTTGATTGTGCTCTTTCTTCTTCTTCTTCTGCCGCTGCCCCCGCCAACGCCTGCAGCGCCAGGCACGTCAGGCCCAGCCAGGCCCAGGCAAGGCCCTGTGTGGCTTAGTAAAACGCTCTCATTTATTTTCCGGAAAATTGCTTTTTCTACGGTTTAATCAGAAAGTTGCACGCATGTGCGCATTTAGCGCGCGTGAACACGATGCACATGCAAAAAAAAGGACGACTTTGCAAAAAAAAAAAAAGCGTCTCTCGGCTTTGCCTCCACGGCGTCATGATTAATTAGGTCGTAATTCGAGGGGGGGCGAGAGAAGAGTTTGTACGAAGGGGGTAACCCCCCCCCCGCTCCTTGCGTGAATGGGCCCTCCTGGACTGGACGCAGCGTCAGAACTGCAAGTAAACACACCCTTTGCTTCCCTGCACTGCAGTAAAAAAAAGTCAAGACTGCTGCACGAGTGTAATGACTGTCTTCGCACGCGTGCGCGCGTGCACTATGCGTCGGACCGTGTGTGTGTGCGCGCGCGCGCGCAGATCGCGCGTACTCAGGTGTGAACGCCTTTCATTGTAGCTGGACAAAGGTAGCTTGAGCAGCCATGAATGAATTTTCATCCGTTGGCGTTTTTTTTCTTTCTTTCGCGCTCGCCTGAACTCATTTGTCTCAGTTGACGAACACTTGGCGGAAAAAAGAGAAGAAAATTAAGACCGATTTATTGAAATCAGTTTTATCCACCAGTGCTTCAATCCCTCCTCCTCCAGTCACGTTTCTGCCAAAAGTTTTGGCAATTAACCGAGCGTTAAAACGCAGACAAACGAAATTCTGCAAGGTGGACGTCCAAAAAATCGGCCTTTGCCACAGCTGCTGGAGAGATTCATAGTGTAGGGGGGGATTCAAAGTTAAGAATCCTTAATCCTGGTGTGGAGTGAGAAGGAGGCTTCGTTTAAAGAACTCGTTACTGGGTGACTCAACAACACCTCCCTCTGCCATATTGTTGATCTGCCAACATCCCCCCTCTGGTGTTGGCCGCCCCCACCTCCTCCAACGTGGTTCTTTATGACTCACGCTGCACTTGAATTACGACCCCGAGGGAGACACCCAGTAGTGGTAGGTGGACAAGCAGCTGATACATACGCGGAGGGGGGAGGGGGGTTGACGGAGCAGGATGTGAACACGTGGGTCAAGACGAGGATGGAGGAGGTGCAGACACCGCCACTTTACCTCACGTCGACGAGAGTGAGCATCTTCTCCTCCTCCTCCTCCTTCTTGCGTGCCACAACCACCCACGCTCGATTTCGCACGAGAGGAAAAATCGTCTGCGTGTGGAAAATTACAATATTTAACCCCCCAACTTTGTGTGATTTATTGCGCTTTGCCCGATTTCTCTTTTCCTCCGAAAAATGAAGAATAATCCTGGCTGTATCGAGGGAGAGAGAAAGAAAAATCTCTTCACCACGAGAACTTTGGCCTCGAAAAAAATCAGACGACGACGGCTGAAAAATGGAGCAAGAGAGGAGAGGACGAGGAATTTATTTTCTCCTCATTTTTTTTCGCCCCCGACCCTTTTTTTTTGTTCCTTCGCCGAAGAAAAGGGAGACGAGGGTTGATGTCTGAATTATCAGGTGGTTTAGGACGTTTATGGTCATTGGGCAATCTCTCCTTGTCCCTCCTGAGTGCGCACGTATGGGCAGAGTCTCTGGCGAAGCTTCTCTGGGTGGAACTTTCACATTGAATCTCTTCGGGTTTTTTCCCCTCTTCCACAGAGAACCCAAATACTTCCCTTCCCCATTTCCTCCTCTTGTTTCCCCCACCCAAAAAGTGAGCCCGGAGGAGGAGGGAAACGGAATCGTCATTAACCTTTACACATCGAACATTTGTAAATCCATTTGTTACGCGCCCAAAAGCTTAACGTCACTCAGCTCAGACCCCGCGGAATGAAAACGCTCCAAGGGGGTGGCTCAGCAAAACTGCATCATGGTCAATCTCGTGCACTTCGGGGCAAGGAGGAGGAGGAGCAGGAGGAAGTGCGAGAATTCTTTCCGTAGGCCTGAATTGGTCAAGGGGGGCCCCTTGGTATGGGCCTGACCCAGCTGTGCAGTGTGTGGCCGGCCGGCGCTGTGGACGTTGATCAGAGGGCAAGAAGAAGAAAGTACGAAATTTCAAATTAACTCGGCCTTCACACATAAAAGAAACTTTCCAAAACTCATTCCGAATTCAATTAGGGAATTTCCCAAAGTTAGGGGAAAAGGAAAAAGAAACAAATTCTCTGAGACATCCTGTACGAGTTGTTCTCCTCTTTACTCAGCCGCTCCAGGCATACATTTTATTTGGTATTCTAAGATACCTAAAGCCTAATGCAAACTTTTGTCATGGCGTTTTGTGTAATCGTGCGTGTTTCTTGTCGTTGTTGCTGCCGCTGCTGCCGGCCCAGCAGTCCAGCTTTTTGTACACGTTTCCCACGACTTTGACAAGGCAATAACGACGGAAAAAGTCCAAAAGTTGTCGCGCATGATGAAGAAGAGACATGATGGGCCCACTATTCACGTTCTGGTCTCCTTCCAAATTTTGCTTTTTCCGTGTTCTCCCTCTAACGTCAAATTAGTTTTGACAGCCAAATTCGTAGAAGAAGAGCTAAAAATGTTGGACGGCGACGACGACGACGACGGGGAGGAGGAGGAGGAGGAGGAGGAGGTGGTGGAGGGGCGGGAGGAGGTGAAGGCTCCAACACTGGCGTTCCCGAAGACTTTTTTCTTCTTCGTCTTCTCCTGCGAAGATGCATTCGCAAGGAATTTCGTGTCAGATTGAAGAAATAGAGGTGTGTCGAGCGCACTCCCTCCTACTGTGTGAGCCCCCAAAAATGGCCAACAACTGCTCTCCGGGCTGTCCACAGCCACAGCTTGTCCGTTTGCTCCGACTCACAGTGTGCAGCGCAGCACGCACTGTCGACGTAGGAGTCCTGGGTGCTGGCAGCACTGCTCCGTACAGGGTGTCGCGTCTGCCACAGTCAGTCCTGGCACTGATGATGCAGACGGCCCTGGGCTGTACAGGGTGCCACACATGACGCAGAAGGAGAGCGTTCATGTAGGAAACCCGGACACACAATGGGAGTCTGCTAGGTAAACCTCATGAATGGAAAGTGAATAGCACGTACCTTGCAGCAATTTTTTTAAACCCTCTTGAATTGCCTTTTTCCCGTCTGGGGCCAAGGATTATAGTTGTTTGCTTTCCCACAATAAGAAAAAAAAAGGGGAGAATTTCCTCAATCACCCATGCCCAGAAAAGGAAATGCTGCTTCTTCCTCGGGCAATAACTGCTCAAAACATAATGTGGCATTGACACGCTCGCCCTTGTCAACTTGGGCTGTTTTCTTCTCTCTTCAAGACTTGGTGGGAAAAAAGAGCAAATTCTGCACAGGATCTTCCTTGGTCCTCCCAGGACTTGGTGTAGGCGTTGGAACAGCAGTTACAGATACATATTCCAAACTCCTGAGGTCTTTTCTCTCCTAATCCTCTCGGTGCGTGTTGTAGGAGTGACAGAGCCCATAACTAAGCAATAATAGGACAAGAGGTTCTTTTGAGGTGGAGAAGATATGTGAGGGAGAATTAAGGTTTCACAATTTATGGACTGCTATGAAGAGAGAGAAGCTTTGCGATAAAGTTTACTTAAGGGATTTGGGCTGAATTTTATTCAGGGGGGGGGGGACGAACCTCAACTCAACCTGACTGACCCAGTTTCGACTGTGCTTCAGCATAGAGATGTCTGGTGGAGTTGTTGTGCCTGTCTTTTCAACTCTCCCGCCTCCTCTGTTGTTATTTATGTATAGCAATGCCTACCATCGTTTTGATGTGCAAATATCCCCCTGATAATAGGTGCAATTTCTTCACTGACTAGAAGAAAATTGCTCTGTTTTCCTCTAGAAATAATTATCGTACGCATTAATGTCGGGAGCAATTTTTGCATAGGAGAATCATTGTTTACCCTGGACAAATACTCGACGAAAATTGCAGGTGTATGGCTAAAGTTTGTGTGTCCAGAGAAGTATTTCTTCTTAATGTGTGTTTATGCGCGAGAATTACCGACCATTAGTGTTGTCATTAAGGGCCAACTTCCAGAAATTCGGCGGGGGCCAAAGAGAGAAGCATAAAATAATGGTTCAGCCTACAGCACTGACTTGTGTCACACCTGAGTGCATAATAAGACCTTAATTGTGGGCCACGTGAGTGTTTCCGCCTCCCCCGCTGCAACGCACACCAGCAAAGACCCACATGGGTCTTTGGGTAGGGTTCTTCTTTTTTTTTTAGGGGGGGGGGGACCAGGTCAACGAGGGCAAGGGTATTCCACGATTTTGGTTAATGAAAGTTTCTTTTATTAATTTTTGCATTTCAATCTGCTCAGGCTGTCAGGAGGGACTCTGCCAACAATGACCCGTTCGCCTACATCGCGTGCATTCCGCGGGGGCCATAATCATAAAGGAGAAATTCTGTAGCTCTGAATAAACACAATTAAATGCAAATGAGCTTGAAAATTGAGGGAAGTAATGGGAGGCAATTATTTTCAGCTCCCTCCCGCCCACTCGCTTTCCATCGATCAATGTTACGATTCCTTCTGTCATGTTTTATAATTTGCTTTAATAGCAACAATTTGCCTGCCCCCCCCAAGGATCAGAAAATCTTTTGTGACCATGTAGCAAAGTACACAAGTACCAGAGAACAACCACACGAGGACCTTGTGAGTCTCTCCCTCAGAGCGTGGATTTTAAAGACTTTTTTTTTCGAAAGTTGCAATTAGCTCAAAACGGTGATGCATAAAACCATAATGGCCTGGGCAATTAGGAAGGGAGAAGAAGAGATATCGAAAAAAAAAAGAAAAGGAAAGGAAAAGCCTCTCAAAGTTTTCCTGCTTACCGTTGCTTGACAAATATGCATTTCGGTTTCTCGTCACGGCTGAGGCGTCCACTTAATTGCTGTACGATTCATACATTTGTCTCTCTCTCCACACGAGATTTTGCTCAGGACTCGGCCAGACAAGAGATCCCAACGAAGCCAGGCCCAGCTGGGCCCAGCTGACTCACGGGGCGAAGAGGAGCACGAGGAGAAGAAGACCGAGGTTGTAATTATACATTCGCGCTATCAAGTCCTCTTTGTGCAGTCCTTAATCGATGAGGAATTCACACGTTGCGTGTTGGCTTCATCCACGCTCAGTGCTGCAGTCCGCCTTGGCTGCTGTGCACTCGCGCCTGGCGCAGCAGGTCTTGCCGTCAAGGCAGTGGCCCCAGCTGAGCGTGACTGCCGATGTCCTTTTAATGTGGATGAAGGTGAAAAAGTGGCAGAAGGAGTGCAATCATGATTGCCATTGATCATTGTTTGCCCAATCTTTGCTCCACCGAGTGCCAATTGACAGGTGTGGCAGCCGCGGCGTGACCGCCCTTGGAAATGCCTTCACTCCTCATCCCGTCTCTCCCGACGACGTCGCTGTGGACCTGTGCGTCTGAGCGTGCGAGACTGCAGCAGGGACAAGAAGTTGGAGTGACATCAAGTCTTTCGTCTTCGGTGCACATGAGTGCACTGGAAGTTGGTCCTCAACTCAGAGCAGTGGGGAGAGAGAACTCGGGAAGGTACACCTCGGACCTCTGGCCCAACAACCACGTCTGGCTGCCGTCGTGGCCGGAGTTCTCTCTGGTCGGTCGGGTCTTGATCACACTTGGTCCTGAGGCAAGAAGGACCTCATGCCCAGGATTGGGGACGGGGATCCCAGTTTGCACGGTAGAAATGTTCGTGACGTCCGTTGGACGTCAAGGGGGTGGGACTACATTCATGTTGATCTGGATGGGCCAAGACATGGGCATGGAGGAGGGGAATAAATTCAACGACTGGGATGGGGTGATTGGAGTCTACTTCACTACCTTGTGATTCTCGAGAAACATTCCGGCAGCGCGTTTGTTCACGTTACACCAACTTCGCGCTCCCACCTTGTACAGTGTGAGTCACCGAAAAGTGTGACTATAAAAAGAGTCAGGTTGCCAGAGGCAAACAGAAAGCACGTTTTCGGGCTCGCACGATTCTCCCTGGCAGTGCAGAGTAAAGAGCCCCCCTTGCGCATGCCTGCACGTAGTGGGCGTCACTGGCAAATTAGCAGAAATCGAGGGTTACCAGTAATGTCGCCTGGTGAAATATTTATTCATGAATGACATGTACGCATTGTATGCGGAGAAACTTGAAAAGATGACTAAAATGAAGAAAGTAATTTCCTCCATGCTGCAGTTACTCAACCTCCCCCCCTTTTGCACCGTTGCAGAGCTTGAGTACTAAAAGTCATTCACGTCCCTTAAGGACAACGTTGCGTATCAGAGGAGGCTAAAAACCTCACCAGATCAGTGCTGCATGCACTGCATCCTCCGTCGACTCATTCAGACACACAAACGCAGTTCATTTCCCGAAATTCCTCTCTGCCAGGTGCACAAAGGTGACGTTTTCAAACTTCGGATTGTCAGCATCACTTTTTTTTCCAGCACGCTCATTAAAGATTATTATTGCCAGGATGTAGCCAAGAATTTTTTTGGGAAGTAGATTTTTGGAAGCATTTGAAAGCAGATTACTCGAGTGTGACGCCAAGGATCAATCGTCATTCATATCGATACACTTCATTTAATAAGAGAAGCTGCGGCTGCACCAACGAACGCACGTGTTATTTGCTACTGTGCACTCAACATAGTTTTTTTTGTCTTCGGTTTCGTTATTCTGGAGACCATAATTAGACCCTGGGAGAACAAAAAGAAGCTGTTTAAAGCACATTTATGTCTCAGTCTATGTGATAACTTTGTCGCGTGGAGAGAGAACAAATTTGAGAAGTAAAAAGCTGCAAAGCTACACATTTCCTCACTCAAGTTGACAAGTACAAGCCAGAGGCTCTGGCTGTGTTGAATTCCCCATATTGAGATACACATCAGGTACAGATCGATCTTGGGAGGACAAGAAGAAAGGGGTAGAAAAACAGAAAGTCGTCGTCACATTCCCCCCCCCCCCTGTGCTCAAAGTCCTGTTCACCTACTCAGTCTATGAAAGTGCAACGGTTGCAACAACCCAGACTGTTGATTTACGGCATCCATCATTGTATTCCAATAGTCGACTTTTCAATGGCCCCAATCAAGAAATGAGAAGAAGCTTTCATTGAGGGCTTTTGATTTATGCGCGCCTTGCCCAAATTTCCATGGCCTTTGCACAAATGAGCGCCTGCGTCGCATCACTTAAGTGTGGCATTCCTAATGGAATCAATCGTGGCGCTGAAAGACTATTTATTTCACTCCCCCCCCCCCTTTGCTAACAAATGGACCTAAAAGTGTGACTTTTTTCATGTTATTCGCACTCTCATCATGAAAAAACACGTGTATGCAATTAAGAGCTCCTACCGCAACCGGGGGGATCTGGGGAGGGGGGGGGGACCTTGATGAGTTTATGCACGACCCCACAGACAAAAACATGTGCACAGCAGAAGTACAAACATATGGACACAGTTTATGTGATCGTGTGGCGTGTCTATCATGGGTCTACTGAACTTCCACCGTGCATGGATAACATCAGGAGCTGCTTTAAACATTATACACATGTCGAATCAGACGGGCAGTGCAGTACAAGAAAGCAACACATATTTCACCTGCTGTCGGCACGCAAACAAAACACACATTTTAGGGAAGTGGAGGATGTCGCCCACCCACCTGTCCTTGACAGTGAGGGTCAGCAGCGGAAACATGTACAGATGGTGTGCTTATCCAAGCTGGACTGAACGTTTGTCAGTGCCGTTACCTCTGTCGTGGCCTCCTCTCAGAAGGGTCCTCGAGACGTTGCCGCCATGGTCGTCGTCGTCGTCTCCATCAGGAAGACCTTCCTGGTGTATGTGCAGGGGGAGATGATGGGCAGGGGGACTCGAAATCACCACAGGTATAATTCACCACTTCTTAGGCAGAAATAGCTCAAAGAACACAGTGTTGTAGTAATAACGGTCACTGAATGCTCAGAGAGAAGAACAACAAAAAAAACTCGGGCAGAAAAAAGTGCAGGGACCGAGCGAGCGCCTGTCCTGTTCGACTGCTTGCCAGACACTGAAATATCAGGGGAAAAAGGGTGTGCGGGGGGAAACTTTTCGGTTTTTTCTTCTTTTCCTTCTTGCCTTCATGTCGTCGCCAGCACCAGCAGTAACTCCAACGCCAGCACCAGCAGCAGCGGCGGCGGCGGCGCCGCCGCCGCCGCGGCCGCCTCCGCCGGCACCCACGAGAAAGAGGCTGCAGCTGCTTGCCCCCCTCCTGCTTCCGTGGAGTTTGAGCGCGCTCGCTCGCTGGCTCCTCGCTCTGCGTGTTCGTCCCCGTCGTCGTCGTCGTCGTCGTCGTCGTCGTCGTCACCCTCGTGAAAGAGCGCGGAGGCCACTAACGGCGAATGGACGGGCAAGTCGCCCATCAGGGTGGGGGAGGCCCCTTGAGAGCGTCGTCACCGACGACGACGACGAGGACGACGATGAGGTAGTCCATGTTACTTTGACCCATCCTTCCCTCTTCACAGCTGCACTGTTTGTGGGCCGCTGTTGCATATTTCCTTAGGGACACCAGAAGAGAAAATCGAGCGAAAAAGGCCTCCCAGATGCCCGCTGTGCACAAACTGCACAGTTTTCTTCTTACCTCAAGCCAAATCCTGCTGCGCTCTAAACATTGCTTAATTGATAACTTTCCCCCCCCCTTTAGTGTAGGCGATCTAAGAATTGTTCTCTTCGACTAAATTTTCAACAAAAGTTCTCCCGCGCAACACCTGTCAAATAAAAGGGAATCATTTCGTTGTTTCGTTTCTCAAATATTTGTGCAGCCAGGCGTGCTTTTGCCGGACAACTGGCCGGCCCACAGGGGCCTAATTGCGGGCCAGACTAGGCCTTGTTGGCCTTGCTCTGTCATCATGGGGAAACGCGCAACCTTTGAACAGGATCGATTCGTGCGCTGACAGCAGTGTGAGTCGAAAGACCGTCCTTGTACTGCTCAGTGAGTCCTTTGCAGCTTGGACTTTGGAGGCCACTGATCAAGGCGGCCTCAACCGTGGTGTGCGGAAAGTCAGCCCGAGCTCTTTCGGGCCCGTCTATCCTTGAATTGTCCAGCTGAGCTCGTAATAAAAAGCAAATTCTGAACACTCTTTTCCGTATTGTACTTCCTAGAAACCCGTCCAGGTGATTGATTCACTTCACCTTGCATATGAGAGGAGAAAAAAAGGCCTTCCTGACTCACACACATGATGGATCGGGAAAAGTGAACTAATATTCATTTTTGGGAGGCCCAACACACATCTCCTGCCAAGAACTCAATCCTCCTCCTCCACCTGGCTGCAATATCATTACCTTTTTTCTTCATAGAGTCCATTTTGTTCCACACACACACACAGAAAGAGAAGAGCGGTTCATTCTTTCGAGCTCCTTCGACTTGCGACACGCACGCACACACACGCGCGCGCAGGACGAACTCGCGCACACACAGAGAAGAGAGTTCATTTTAAATTCTCTGAATTCGTGTTAGGAAAAAATACTGTAATCCTCCGGAATATCTCGGTCCACCTGGCTCGGAGGAAGGGAAGCCCTGGAAGTTCCAGGCCAAGGCGAAGGGATGGGGAGAAAAATCTGCCTTAGCAGACTGCACTGAATTCCAAAGCCGGTGAAGTCGGATTTCCAGGAGCAAAATGCTGTTAAGCATTGTCAAATTTTGATGGCATCAGCAGTGATAGCAGCTCTGCTGATCATTCGTCTCCGAGGAGTCTGAGGCTGCTGCAACAACAGATTCTCTCTGTTTTGGTGGAGCCTCAAGAAAAAGGCAAATTCCTCTCAGTTTTCCAGTATTTGCTTTTCTGCGGATTTCTCCATTCGTCTTTCATCCCCCTTTTTTTCTTGCACGCACATATTCAAATGAGCTCCTCTTATTTGCCTAGTTTTTCCCTCCCCCTTTCTTCTTCCGCATAATCTGATCAAATTCAGTGAAAAATATTTTGTAAACTCATCTTTGGCTGAGCCTGCAAAAAAAAGGAGGCGGAAGAGGAAGGGGGAAGCCAAAAAATGTCGTTGCACACGAGAAAGCCCAGAAAAAAACTTGCTTTCCCTAAGAAAGAGAGGAAAATTCTTGCCTCAGATCCTTGCAAATGAGACCTTTTATTCGTGATGATTGTAGCGATTCTTGTGCAGTCCAGAAGAGCAGAGTGCGAGAGAGAGAAAGAAAGAGATCATTGTCGAGCAAACCTAATTCCTAATCCTAAACTGCCACGGAAGGAGAAGCATAATCGGATTTGCCGCATACTCTCTAAACAGTGGACCATTAAAAGTCTCTTTCTGCTGCTGGCACGGACTCTGTCTGTCTGTCTGGTCGAGTTGCTGCGGCTCTACGCAGTGATCTTCTTCAAGGGTTGCTCCGTATGCACTCGTGCTTGGACTTGACCACGGCGGCCATTTAACTGGCAGGCACTGAGGCACATAAGCACCGCCAGCATAGCGGGCCATGTTATGTTCACTCTTGTTACATCATGTCTCCTTGGTGCAGCATTTACAGTGGGAGCCGCATTCACCTTTTTCGGGTGTCAACCCTGATCCAAGCCGGCCAACTGTGCATGTGTGACGTCGAAGAAAAGGGCGAGACATTGTGGGGGAAGAAGAGATCAGACCAGCTGTCCAAAGCCAGTGATCACCGCCACCCTGATGAAGACGGTCAGTC
>JAAUXU010077995.1_pt1 | contig 55730 bp, 57 predicted proteins | sample 7278151 | NCBI WGS metagenome assembly JAAUXU01 (sample SAMN14350113, study PRJNA611818) | marine sediment metagenome | isolation source: surface marine sediment (1.8m) | place: French Polynesia: Moorea | collected 2018-08
GGAGGGGACGCGAGCATAAGGGATTCAAAAGGGATGGGGTAAGTGAGTACGTATAGAAGGGGGACCTCATCTGGGCTTAAGTGCTGTTAGTCGTTGTAGCTTCGGGCGAGAAGGGAAAGAGATTGGAAGAAAAAGTAGAGCAACCAGGAAAAATGGCTAAAAGAAAGAACTCTTTGATATTCCTTTACTGTCTCAGAAGTATGTACGTCGAGGAGAAAGAGGGAGTGAGAAAGAAGAACTAAAGCCTTTCGCAGCTTCCCCTTCAGTACAACAGTAGATACATATGTACGATCGTTCTTTTGTGCAGTACCACGCAGGAATCCAGTACGCACTTTCTCCAATAGTAGGCGGAATCCTTTTTTTCCCCCAATGAGTTCGCTGGACTGTGAAATCAAGTGTTAACGGACGTAGGCCGGAGAAGATACTTCTACTTATGCAGGTACTTCGGAGAGAAATATGAATAGATTCCACCCATCTCTACGTACAGCGTCGATAGACGCTGAGGTCTGGGGCGCACAGGAAGGGGTTAAGTTAGGTTAGTCGAAAAAAAAGTACTGTAGTAAAAGATAGTTTTGGTGCCCACCACCAAAAAAAAGGAAAGTTTGACTCTCTCTCGAGAGATTTCCTTTCAACGGAAGAAACAGTACTGTAAACATGAAAAGAGGGCCTTTTTATGCGATCAACTTACTTTTCTCTCTCTTCCACGTCCGGATGATTAGTATCTGTGCAAAAACAAAGCAAGGGGAATAAAAAGCGAGATTAACTACTGCCCAAAAATGGTCTGGAGGCGCGCATGACAAAAACGTGTTGCTGTCGTAATCATTTTCACCAAGCAGGACGATCCTGTGCAAGTGCAAAAATGTGGCTGGTGTTGCAGCGTTACATAGTAAGCAGTTGGTGATGTGTGTAACCTAACATTAGGTGAGACGAGCTGGCCATTTGAAGTCAATGGCGTCGGCAAAGGTATTTTGTCTCAAAAATCTCATCGTCTTTCATCAGTGTCGGTTCTTCTAAGCAATTGTCAGAGCAAAAACGGTTGCCACTTTTAGTCTCGCTCACGCCCAAATCAAACTAAGTTATTCACCGCAAGTTTGTACTCACATTTATCTCCCGCTGCCGGTTTCTTCTTTCTCCGGTAGACGATGATCACGATGGCGCAGATGATCAGCAGAGCCACGATTACAGCGGCAACGATCGCCACGATAATGACCAGGTTGGCGCTGCCCACCTTGATAAATCCCAATCCTGAAAGCCGCAGGGAGAAAGAATAATTTTTCTGCCATTCCGTCCTACTTTGTCTTTTTCCTACCTTGCACATCAATCTCACAAGCAGTGCCGACCCCCAGGGAGTTTTTGGCCACGCACCCGTACGTGCCGAAGCTGGCCCGGCCGGCGTCAAGGGTCAAACGACTCACGGAGACGCCGTCTTCACCCCGGCCGCCCTCGCCTTCGTTCTCCTCCAGGGTCTCATTCCCGTTGCGCTTCCACTCGAAAGTGACGTCCGAGGGATTCGCCAGAGCGGAGCAAACGAGGACGAGATCGCCGAATTCCTCGCTTTGGGTGATCTCGCACACAGGCTTGTCTGAAAGAATCAGGAGATAGGATTAACCTTGAGACCCCTGTTTTCGGGTCTTCAGAGGTCACGAAAGCCTTCGAAGAAAAGATTTAAATTACAACTGAAGGGAATGAAGCGACTGTTGACGTATCCACCCGGATTCTCAGTGGCTGAGCTCCCCTTGTTCGTGGCGGACAAACAGACGAACTTGCAGGACGACGGGTCACGCCGGAGACCGTGCAAATCGCCCGTCGACCCCGGTAGCATTTGTCACTTTATACGCGCTCTGCATATGCACACCTGGCTAACTTTTCATGGCCCAACGCTTTCACTATTCCGGATGGTTTACGGACTATTCTTTATGGCTTCGTTTCTTTCTCCATAGACGGATAAATGCGCCAACTGACGCAGAGGTGAATTATATGACAGAATGGATTTGTTAGGGGCTAAAACGGAGCACGGGACTCTCAGTTTTGTCTTATTTACGTAGGCAACAAAGCCTACTTCTAAGAGCGAAGCCTGGCTCATGAATTATTCTTGGCAAAGTATCCTCTACCGCTTCCTCGTTCTGTGGCCTTAAGTAATCAACAATGCACTGTACAATGGGGCCGCTTGCAAAAAAAATTGGCGCCGCCATCCATTTAGGGATGCAAATTGGTCGTGTTTGCAGAATTTTTCAAGCGTGCCCGTGAAAAGATAAGCAAGACCACGATGAAGAAAGGAACTTTCTTTTTTTTGTCCTTTTCTCAGACTATGCAGCAGTAGCAGGGTACACAAAAGTGCACAAACCAAGCTCACTACACCCCTTATCTTCCCACTAACTGGAGGACGTGGATGGCATTTCAACGAGTCAAATAAGAAAGCAATATAGTGTACATATTGCTGCATAGAAGATAGCGTTGAAATTGTTCGCCTGCGGTGGTCATTCTTGTGCGACAGTGAAACATATTTCTGCTCACAGTGAACGTCAATGCTGGTCCTGGCCTCCACCCGCCCGTGCCTGTTCTCGGCCACACACGTGTACTCGCCGGCTTGTCTCCTGTCTACGCCGGCGTCGAAGAATAGCACGTTGTCCCTGTCGCAAACAAGGGATCGCATTACGTATGGGCGAAGCACCCTTGAAAGTCATCAGTTCTACCTAGCTACTTCCTCTCCCTGGAAGATCCAAACGTAGGAGGCCTCTGGATAGGCGTCAGCCTTGCACAGCACCTTCTCGGGAGAGGTTCCTTCTTCAATGGTGAGCAGAGAGTCTGAAATCTCGATATTTTCCGGGGGATCTGAAAAGAAATAAAGAAATTCCAGTCACGTCAGTCAGTGTCAGGTGGTGCCAAGATGACGCAGTCATGAATAATGTAGCATCAAGCTACGAAGAGAGTTGCAGGCACGCCTGGGTGCGTTCCAAATGAAGCAAGCGACTTCAATGGCTCTGTGTAAGATGCTTCATTGTGTCGAGGGGAAGCAGAAAGAAAATTGGCTTTGTGGCGCGTACCCTAACGAGTCGCGCTTTAAGAATGCTTTCTTTTCTTTTTATATACTTACACTGAACTCTGAAGTAGGTGGTGCTCTCGACTCCCTCCCCTGCAGCGTTGTCCTGACTCCTGCAGGTGTAGTTTGCGTCGTCGACCACTCGTTCGAGTCTGCCCTCCGGCCAGCTGTCCAAGCGCCAGATCAGGGTTGTCTCCAGGGAGGCAAAGTCGTTTTTGGCCACGTCGGCGTCCACTCGAGTCTCCACGATCTCGAAGCGCTCGTCGTCGTCATCGATGGGCACGCCGTCCTTCAGCCAAGACACCCCACAGGAGGGCCAGCATTCCACTAACATGAGACAACGATGACTTGGGGCTCAACTTTCCAAGTGAAGACGAGGATCTTACCTTGGCACGAGAGGGAGAAGTTGGCGGCCCCGGTGGCGGTGGCGCCGACGTACAAAGGTGGCGGTTGAATAAATGAAGGCGGGGCTGTGGGAAGAGAAAAAAAGATTTGTTTTGTGGCAATTCCATAAGCTTGTGGAGACGATTTGTCATAGATGCTAGGTCACAAGATCCCCTTTCTTTGTGGGTCTCGATGCCTGCCTTCGTTCGATGTTGCCTTGCATCAGCAAACGCTGCTTTCACTCACCGATGACGTCAATGGCGATGTAGTCGGCCTCGCCCTGTCCTACGGCGTTAACCGCGACGCAACTGATGTTGGCCTGCGTCTCGAGGGTGACCGGTTCGATAGTCCAGTTGGCAGACCTCACGTGGCTGACGACGTGACCACCACGGGTCCACACGAACTCCGTGGCCGCGGGACGTCCCAGGTCAGAGACGTCGCAGTCCAGAGTTAGGGAATCGCCCTTCACAACGCGAGAGGCTGCTTGGCGGATAAAAGCATCGCCAGGAGGATCTAGACGAAGGAGGAAAGAAAAATAATCTAACTTGCGATGACGATCAGGTGTGCGTTGAGTGGTAATGCAAGCCCAGGCCTAATAAATTCCCAAGTGATAGGAGCACCTTGGAAAGCATTTAGGGCTGTGGACATGACCCGAGTTGCGACACGCAGGTGAACCTAACAATGAACTTGTAAATATGCGTAAGATATTCCTCGAATGATGCAAAGCCCGGGTATTACAGTAGGGAATGCGCCAGAAACTGCATTTTGAGGCAGGAGAAAATGCGACATGAAGAAGATATCTTGCTTCCTTTATCTTCTCTCTCTTGTGCACCATTCTAGAAAGAAATGTGCGCGAGCTATTTTGCCAATTCTCTTTCTTCCCAGAAGGCTTTACAGGCGTTGTTACACACATTCTAACCTACGAGCGTATGTAGCAAGACTTATTTATACGATACTAATACTGCAGACACTGGATAATAAAAAAGAAGAGGGAGATGAGAGATATGTTTGCTCGGTCGCGCTTTTGGCCGGAAAGCAGAACGGACACAAAAGAATCTCTCCGGGCATCAAAGGCGATATGTGTAGCTGTATTTTTCTTTGCCCTGGCTGTGTACTAAAAAACCCTTATAGTTAGAGAGGAGGACGTCGTGCAGCTACTGGCACCTAGCGTCGGACGGAGGCTACTTATGAAGGCGTCATGGTGCTCGTACCAACTATGCCGGCCTCGGACTCGCTGCTCTCGGCATCAGTGGTGTTGCCGCCAGATGGCGACAACGTCGACCACTGGGGCCAGCACACGCACTCCACGTACACTTTCCCCGTGGTGCAACGAGGAGGGAGGGAAAGAAAAGCTATTATTATACTGTAGCAGAGCAACGTCTCATCACTGGCGGAACGATTCATAAAAAAGGGGGCAAAAGTAGGAATGTTGAGAGGCAGGAAGACACGATGATGATCGATGACAGATTAGCATGCTGGAGTAAAAAAAAAGTTGTGGCAGTGTCATTTACATTGGACAAAATGATATGGATGCGGAGAGGATGGGAAGGATATTACGTATTGCAGAGGCAGAAAGAGGGAAGGAAGCCTTGTGAGTCCTGAGGGTGCTTCGATGATGGAGTTGCTCTTCTCAGCCTTTTATGATATGCGGGACGTACAAGAATTAGCCTGCGATCGACTTCGACTGCTTCTGGCACTGCTGAGTCGTGTACTTCTGCTGCAGGGTCAACAGCGAGTAGAGACCTTATACTCGACTCGTCAGAAGCTTCAATGTCAACAAGACATGACTCATGTGTCATTCTTAGGTGCTTTTGCGCAAAAGGAGAGACTGAGGCTAATCTGGAAGGGTTTGCCAGGTTCGTGTTACAGCCGGTACCGGCATGGAAAAGTCATGGCAAACAGAGCCAGTACGAAATAGAGATTTCAAAGTATACTGACAGTGACTTATTACAGTATTAAAAAGTGATTTCAAAGTACAATCAATTGTTCAATGTTTCATCACATTAGTTTCCAAAACAGTGCCAGAAGTGCTTTTGCAGCCGGCAAAACTCTCTCATTTCGTAGCTGTCACTGTCATAGAGACGAATCCTGCCATGTTTTTCCCTGATGCCAATTTTTTCCCCTACGTATACGACACTTCTTATTCTCATGTGTGACCTAAAATGACGCTTAAAACACGTTTTTAAAGTATTAAAGTTTTTAAAGTGTTTTGGAATGTCTACTTCAGACTGACCGTGTTTCCCTTACTACCTTATGATGCGGATATCCTGAACAAATGCTGCCTGGTAGCGAATTAATGTTGACTTGGTTTTTGCTTACTGTACTAAGAGAGTACAGTGAAACCTGGATATAGTGACACAGTTTGGTCGAATTGAAATTGTCACTACGAGCGGGTTGTCACCATACCCGGGTGGTAATCCTATGAAATAAAAAAAAATGGTTCTTCAGTAGTTTTTCGTTTTTCACTATAGGCGGGATGTCACTATACCCGGGTTTCACTGTCCTTTTTTCTCAGGTCGTAGACATTGGTCGCAACAAAATTAGCTTTCTATGGGTACCAATATCACTGCGCATGAAGCTCAAACAGTGCAGCTACGCCACATTTTCCACGGCAAGCTAATGATTGCGCACCAGGTATATACTTGTACCTGTTAATGTTTCTCAATACGACTCCGTAGATTCTATTGGACTCACAGAAGATCTCCAGCTCCTCCTCGTCTGACGGCTCAGACCAGCCGGCCCCGTTAGTGCCCTGGCAGGAGTAGTTGCCGTGGAAAGATCTGGTCACGTGCTCGAGGAGCAACTTGCTGGGGTCGACGTCGCAAAGATCCTCTTCTCCTTGGCCGTCGTTGTCACAGAGGGGCAGTTGCTTGAGCAAGACACCGTCCATGAGCCACTTGACTGAGACCAGCTCAGGTGGATTTCCCGCGGAGACGTCGCAAAAGAGGCTCACGTTGGCGCGGTCCAGTTCGCTCACAGGAGAGGGAGGGTACATGCGGAGGCTCACTGTGGGCTTGTCTAGAAAAGTGGACGCCAAGGTGAAAAACCCGCATGCCTGGCAGAGACACAGAAGAGAATCGAGGACACCAGTATAAGGGCCAATTCTTCCTACCTTTAGGAACATTTCTCATTGATATTCATTTCACAACCTCATTTCTAGTTAGGTCCATTATATGCATTTTTTGACTCAGATTAATCTGGGTAATGTTCAAATGTGTCCTCAACTACCCTCCGCACGTACATGTACGTAACGTCGTCTTTAAGGCGAGACTTACATAGCACGTCTAGAAATGAAGTGTTGTACGAGCGTCCAACGCCCGCTGCGTTCTCGAGCACGCACGTGTACTCGCCCACGTCTTGCGGCCCCACTGAGTGGATGAAGAGTGAGGGGTGATCCAGGGTGGCGCCGTCGTACTTGCTTCGGTTGGAGGTCAGCAACTCCTCCCCGTTCAAGTACCTGGAAGAGCGCGTACGTACTTTAACATGGTGTACACGTAGTCAGCACACGTAAAAAGTACGTGTATCATTTCTCAATCACAGCCGCGAGGAACCCAGTGCTCTACTTTCATGTTGAAAGAAGTAAGAGCCCGAGACTTTAGTTGTGTGCTCACAAACAAGTGCTTGGTTGTGATAAGTAGAGCCTGGCGTGCTGTGTCTCTCCTCTGAACTGGTGTTAGACGGTAATGTAATATGCCCGGTGCTGTGCGCGTGCAAGAATTCACTACAGTTCGTACCGGTATTTGGCATGTGCGCACTGTACGTACGCACACACGTCCGTACGTTGACGGGTGCCAAGACGTAGTAGCCATTCATTTTCCATTATACAAAAATTTTCATCCTCATGTTTGTAAGATAATTTCACTTCTCACCTGGAGAAAAAAAATCCCTGGATATACAGTGGGGGTGGAAAAAGCTTTGCGCATCACCGATGTTTAGGTTATCGTTTGTAGCAGGGCTATCCAGAAGCTACGTACGTTAGTACAGCTGTGATAAACTAAGTTGCTCTTTCTGACAACGGTATCATAAGAACACGCTGTTACCATCTCCGTGGCGTGGAAGTGACTGCACAGTATGAAAGCAGTGCTATTGAAGTTGAAGTTTGCTTTATCGGTGAGTAAAATTAACTTGGGGAGGGAGAACACGCGACCTCTTTGGCCCAAAATGTCTCATTACAAGATGGGACTTTTTAAGGCTTTGAAAGGGTCCTTCAAGAGTTGTTTTAAACTTTTTAAAAGTAAAATTTGCTCCCTTTCATAAGAAAAAAAAATGAAGTGCGCGTACTTGTGGGTACGTGCGTGCCCTGGGTGTGTGCTAATGTGCATCTACGCATCTGCGTCTTCCGAAGAGTCAAAACCAAGACCGTGAAACGAAGAAGGTCTTACGAAATTCGTCGGGAAAGCTGGACAAACGTAGCCGAGATTAGGTCAAACATAGAAAAAAACCAGTCATTTATATTCATCTCCATATATATATATATATATATATATCCGCGTGAAAAGTGTAAAAAATATGAGCCACCACGTCTTTTCCCACCTCTGACAATCAGCCAATCACATGATTTTTTTCTTCCAACTTTTGTTGCTCTTTCTCTTGTTAGCTGAAGTTTTACCTCCCCACAGTGAGCTACATAATACATGGACGTGATACTGGGAGCCTACAACGAGGCCGCCAGCTTCTCCACATAGTACGTGGGTTCGTTTAACCACGTCTGTTGTCCCTTTATGTAGCAAACTTTCCTCCGGATGGTCAAAGCCAAGCTGCATTTTCACCAAGAGTCTCTTATTGTGGCTTCTTCCATACAAAGCTGACTGTGCATTGGCATCACGCAATGCTATTGTCAGTGTGTCCTTTACGTACAATTGTACAGCATGTACACAGTACCACATATGTACGCATGTGCAGCACTTGCTGATGTTGCCAGCTCAAGCAGGATGTTGCTGGGTCGAAAAGTCTTTGAAACTTGTATTTGCGGCGAAAGCGGATTAAAAGTTATAATGCATCGTTCCTCCCTTCTCTCTCACACACTTTTTTGTATTACGAGCAGAGTGAAGACTCGTTAACTTTTGCGGAGAGTGAGAATTTGGGGAAAGTCTGAGAAGGAGGGTCTTTCCTTACGATAAGCGAGCCAAGGAGAGGAACAGCGAGAACCTTCATTAGTCCAGATTTTCACCCGGGGAATAATCTGAGCTCTCCAAAGAGATTTTCTCTCTCTCTCCTCAGGTTATGCGTAGATTCGTAGGTGGGTTGTGCAGTCAGATGGCAGCAGGCAATGGGCCCTAGCGCAAAGCGAGAGCGAGCGAGCCGGGGGCCCTGTACACACATGGCTACACAAACATGCGTGCTGTGCGTTACAGTATTATACCGGTACACGTCTGTGGACCCCGAGCATACAGGAAAAACAATTACTAACGCTTGGAGAAGCCCTTGCAGTGAGAGTTTAGTGTACTTGTTCAGCATTATACGAAGGAATATGCACATAATCATTGAGAAAAGAAAGCTGTCTGCCTGCCCGCCTGGCATTAGTCTCCTCCAGGCTTGTTGTCTAGATATCACAGGCATTTTTCGCTCCGTTTGCGGTACATCCTGTACGCGTAGCACACGTATGCGCAGGTGCCCGCGCTGCTGCTGCTCCTGCTGCTGCTGGACTCCCGAGATATGAAAACCATCACCGCATGCGTACATAACATCGGACTGCAGAGGAGAGTGCACGCGTAGCAACAATCGCGGAAGATTGGAAGAGTTGTTGGTTGAGCTCATGCCATTTTCTCTTTTTCTCTGCTCCATGAGGCAAGAAAGCAGCGTTATTTTGTGCGGCCGAGGAGAAAACCTCTCTTCCTTATTGGAATGGACTTGCTGATGACCGTGTGTTACATACCCCACTGCCCGCTCTCTTCTCGCGTGTTACGTTACCACCAGTGTAGTAGTGATACTGTGGTACTGGTACAGAGCAGCACGGAGAAGAAGCACTCGTAACATTGCCAAACTGCTGAGGGAAATAAATACAAATGTACTGTATATGTTGTCGTGACTGTTGAAAGTGCCCTTTCTCAACAAGCATTCGCTGTTAAGCGAAGCTCAACTAATCCCAGTATCCGTGTGTCTGGTAATCATGGCACTTTTTTGCACGGCTGCCTGGCAATTAATCCTCCTACTTTCACCCCGTAATTTCGTCGCAAGAATTAATCATGTTTTTCTCTCTCACCATTTGACGTCTGTGAGCTCGATGGGGTTTGACTCGTAGGTGCAATAGATCATGACCTCCTCGGTCTCGTTGGCGGTGATGTTTTCGGGCGAAATCTCCACCACGGGTCCATCTAGTGGGGAGAAAAAAAAGACCCTAGGCTTGATGGTAGTGGGAAACGAAAGACACTAGTAATTAATGAGTAAGCACACAAAGGAACAAGCATAGATTTCCCTAAGAGGGAGGGGGAGAACGATAAGAAGTGTCTCACTTATGAGCATGTACAGTCGTAGAGCAGAGAACGCTACCGACAAACTGCTCATTGTTGAGCAAAAATGGGTGCGAATCTTCAAGCCAATGAGGTACAATGGTAGCGTGCAACAGACAGACTTTTTTGAGTAGCCTTACACAACACTTGTAGGGTGACTGAGTCTCTCTGCGGCTCTTCCCCGTAGGCTTCGGTGACGCTGTTGTTGGCCTTGCAGGTGATGAACTCGCCGTTCTCGAAGCGTGAGGCCGAGAAGGAGATCCTGCTTTGAGTCTCGTACGTCTGGTCATCCTAGGAGAGACGTGTCCTTTTAGTCACTGATTCTTTTTTTCTCTGCATGCTATTGAGACAGCTTTTTTCTGCGAAATGTGAAAGGATAAGACTCGAACAGGGTCAAGCACTCTTGTTTGGGCACAGACATCTTCCAACCCTGACACACCTTACTCAGTATGCGCATGTGACAGTTTACCTGCTTCACAGTGACTTCCACGGGAGGCTTCTGCCGCGTGCAGAGAAAGAGAAACGACGGTGAAGATACGAGCTCTCCAGCAAATAAGTGACATAAAGGATTTAGTACGAGATCCGTCTGAGAGAGCTGGACAAATGCATTTCTGAAAGTGCATTCGTGCATCGGGGGAGGGGGCAAAACAATCAATCTCATACTTGTCGCTAACAGGCTGGTTGGACGGTGCAATTCTGCAGCTTCAACCCTTTTCTGTCCAATAAACAACACCTCCCCCTTCCCCCATCCCCCAACTTCAAAACCATGTTGTTCCAAGGTCAAACTGAGCTGACCTTGGAGACCCCATCCCTAAAGCGGTCGGTCAGTTCCTTAGCACAGTTGCTTTCACACACTGGCAGCTGTCATGCAGTCGTGGACTTTTGAAGGCAGATAGACACTCGATAATATAAGTGATACCTGAATGGCGGTGACATGCTCAAGGCCCATAACATCGTCGTGGGCCTTAAGCAGCGGCTGCGTTCCGTTGTACCAGTTGATGGTGGCCGCCGGCCGCGCCCCGGATGTCCGGCACATTAGAGTCACGTCTTGGCCCTCGCCAACTGGGCCCGGGGAACCCACGATGCGCGTCTCCAGGGGGCGCACTGGAAAATAAAAGCAGAAAAAATTGTAGAAGATGGTGACGATGAAGAGACAACCTCTAATGTCACCTCTTGCTGCAGTATTACAAGACATATAGTGGGTCATCAAAGAGAGGGAGGGTGGGATTCATGTGGAATTTGCATTTGAATGGACTGCCGTGAGCTCTCTCCCTCGTTCTCTTCGTTGTGGCCTCGCAGAGATAGGAACATACAGGGTGGACACGAGCACTGGGTCTGTTCACCAAAGTTTTGATCTACTTAAGTAATATCATTGGCAATTTTGGTGGGTTAACAAGATTGTCTCGAACATGAGAGAAGAAGTCATAAATTTTGATGTGGGCATCAAAGGAGAAGCCATCAGCGACCTCCTTAACACTGGCTATTGGCAAGTGGACATCATGAGGGCCTCAAGAGTGTCCGAAAAGATCAGTTATGGTTTTCGGGCTCTTTGCTCAGACAGAAAGGCCATGTCAGCAGTCTTTATTGAGCAAGGGCTCCAGGTCAGGGTTGAGGTATACAGCATGTGGCTGGCTGCCCTACTGGACAAAGTGAGGCCTTGGGTGCTTCAAAGTTATGGCTATGAAGACATATCCCCCCTTCATCAAGTTGGTGCTCCAACACATACTTTGAGGATGACAACCGTGTGGCTGGGGATAAATTTCAGTAACAGATCTGATGGGCTGGCATCATGGACAAAAACTTTTAGCTCCCAAGCTGACCCACTGTTGACGGATTTCTTCATCCTGGCAAAGATTGAGGCTAATGCCTGCTAAAAGTGACTTCATTCAGTCAGTTCCTGGGTGAACAGCATTGTCCAAAATGACCTCCGAGCACCGTGTCCCAACTGTGCCAGTCATTCAGAGCCCGCGTGACCAAAGTGATGGAGAATGGCTCATTAAATGTCCTGCTAAAACTAGACTACGCCTTGGTCATACATTTGGAACAGTTTGCTCATTCCCGACGGCATCGGGGACGGGACTCAGTGTTTGGGCCCACCCTGTACGTGCATAGAGGCCTTCTTGCATACCGCAAAGTCCCTAATACCTCTCTCTCTCTCTCCCTCTCTCTCTCTCCCCGAGGAGACTACGTACAAGCAGAGTTACACTGTGTGGAGCAGCACAAACCATATCGTAGGTGCGTATGCACTCGCTTGAGCAGCGCGTACAACTACGCCACAGTGAAGATGGGGCCGGGAGGGAGTGGGGGAATTTAGTTCAAAAGCGCTTTTGTCTCCATTATCTCTTCTGGGCGCGCACGCTTACAGCTCGAAAGGGACGAAAAGAGCAGAGCAAAAGGAACCGAAAGTAAATGGAAAACATATTCAAGCCATGAAGATTTTAGGCCCCGTTCTCTCGCTGCTAAGAGACCTTTTTTTAACCAGGCTCACAAGAAAGTAATGGCTTTCACGAAAAGTCTGCATTTTTTCCAGACATTTCCAGCGTATGCACATATGACAATACGTGTTCGTTCCCGGCTCCGGTTTCTCTAGGCAAACATTCATGTTTGGTTTCCCTGTTTTTGTACATAGTTTAATTTTGGAGGGGTTTTTGCTTTGTCCCATCTCTTTCGCTTCGACATCACAAGGAACCGGGAAACCGAAACCGCCAAGCAACATTTCCGCCCTCAATGACAGTTGCATCTCTGTTCAGGAAATGAAACATCTTGCCCATCTGTCTGGAAATGACTCCCGCGGAGACAAATTCTTCGTACTCCACCCTGTACTCACGGTGCACGTCGATCTGCAGATGCGACCTCATGGGTTTGCCCTCGATCGCCTCGTTCTCCGCCTGGCAGGTGAAGTGGCTGCCCAGGTCGCCCCTGCCCAGGCGGATCCTGATCTCGTTGCGCCCGATGCCCGAGCCATCCTCCTCCTCGAATGAGCTGGCCTTGCCTAGAAAGAGAGAGAGAGAGAGAGACTCTTTTACTACGAGAGGAAATGTGACACTCTCAAAAAGAACCCCCCTCTCTACTTTATGGCGCCGCTGGCCCAGCGAACGGCAACATGAAAAGAAAAAGTCTGTGCGAAACGACCTTTTCTGAAGGCCTCCCCTCCCACCTCCTTTTCTGGTGTGGTCTCTCCTCGCTCGTTCCTGCTAACAACCAAGGATTTTAGGAGGAGGGAGGCAAGTGCAAAAAAGTTTTCGAAGCATCTCGCCAGGTCTTCACGTGAAACATCCATCCCCTCGAAGTACACATAACATGGCGGATACAAATTGTTCCACCAGGGAAAATAAAGGCAGGCAGAAAAAACGTTCTTAAAAGTTTTTGTGGCGGTCTCTCTATCTCTCAATGGCAACACAAAGTGCTGCTGGCGCATGGACAGACACACAGACAGCGCTCTGTACATGGAAGTGGCCTTTCTACTAAGGAGAAAGGAGGGGGAAATCATTGAAAAAAGGCACCACCACTGTCTGGGCGATCCTTCATATCTCCTGTCTCTTTTCTGCACACGCGAGCTACCCTACTTTTGGCACTCCCTCCGCTACACTCGTTGCCAAAAGAGAGGCTTCGCCAAGACAGACACACAAAAAACAACATAAAAATCTCTTTTTTTTTACTTCGAGGTGGACAGACTCATACCGACTAAGGCCGCAGAGCGTGCTGAAGTACGCATGCCGCAGTTCACGTAGATACGTGAGCCAGCATGCAGCAGATAGAAATTGAACGTACCTGACATAATCTGGGTGCCGTTATACCACGTCACCCTGGGGATTGGCTTTCCCCCTCCAGACTCGCACAGTAACCTCAAGTCCTGGCCCTCGTTGAAAGGTCCCACGGAGGACTTGGGCGGCAAGTGGACGTCCTGGCCGTCCGGAAGAGTGATGTTCACGTACTTCGGCTCAGCTGAAAAGAAAAGAAGAACAAAATAAGAAAATGTATTTCTGATAGCCATTCGTCGGGTGCTATGGATATGAAAAAAGTGCAACACTTGTGCTTAATGGTTTAAGAGAGGGGGGAGTGAACGATCTGAGCACAGCGTAAAAGTCTCATGAAAATGTACGTGTCTAACGAGACCAGCACAATTTCTCTCAGGCAGTCACACAAGTGCGTGGAGGGAGAGCAAAAGAAGAGAAATGTTGCTGGATGTTGCCACTAATTTCCAGGAAGGTCTCAGTATGACCTTTCTCACGAGTTGACGGCTAATGGTTGACATTTCATTTCGTCAGATTACCCCCCTTTCGCTGCCCCTGCCCTCCTGGCAACCGCAACACCATAGTACGTAATACGTACTTACACTCAGACCATGGGGGCTCTAATTTGTTGACAATTTTGAGCTCCCTCCCCATCTCCGCCTTCTCCAGCGGCTAGGAAAACAAACACGGCAACGCAGTTCCCGCCAATTCCTACGCTCATTCCAATGGAGACAGGCCAGAACTGTACCAGCAGGGACACTTGGAGCCAGCTTGACTGGGCATCCAGTCGACGACTGGGAACACTTCTAGGCAGTCACTTATCTCGTCCTGACTTAAGTAACGGCTGTGCCCTCACCCAGCGTGGTCAGCTTGACGAGCTGCACGACCGGACAGTTCTTGGTGATGTCGAGGAAGGTGATTTCGCATTTGTACTCTCCCTCGTCCGATGTCTTCAGCTCACTCAACCTCAGATTGGCTTTCTCGCTGTCGTCATCTATCATTAGCTGGGCCCTGTAAGTAGAGGTGCGTGTGTGAAGACCTGTACATCCGTAGTGAACAAACAATATGCAATTGAGCTGTCTGTTACCTGTCCAAAAGTTCTCCTTCCGCTTTAGCAAAGTCTACCATTGGGGAATAAACAAAGACTCTCCGGTTCTCCTTGTACCACTTGATGGAATGAAAGTCACCACAGTCCCGACGGTTGATGGCACAGGGAAGGAAGATCTCCTCGCCTGCACGAGCTTTCACTTCATCGCGGATGGACCCTGTAAAGAACAAAGGAAAAGAACTTGACTGTGCGGTTATTCAACTCTCCGTGCAGCACCAATTGTACGTACAGCATTGCCCTCTGCACCGCAGAACTGGCGCTCAAAGACGTTCACCAACGTCACGGGTACCTTCATACCTCCCTCCCTTCCGCCCTCGACAAGTTGCATGTACGTACACACAAACAGGACATGACCAGTGCTAGCTTCTCCTGTAATAATTTAGTACTGTTCTCGAACTTTTTTGCTGCCACAGCCTCACGATTGTTGTTGTGGATCTTTTGCTGTGAAGGACGGCGACGCATTGCTTCCGCCTCGACTGGGAAAACGAAAATATTGCCTCCAATCCTCTTTCCTTACCCCCCAAGAAACGGAAATATTTGCTTTGCACGCTCCGATGCCATACGAGGGGAGGACGAAGGAGGCTGCCTCGTACCTACAAATAGCGCAGCCAACCATTCTCTCCACATAAACGTCCCTACAGATTCGAACAAAGTCACAGAGATACAATGGCCCAAAGTGCCCCAAATAAGCTATCGACTGTATAGGCGCTTTACGTAGTGACTCCCCCCAAATAGCCATGGTCTGTATTCCACACAGCCTCCGTCGGTCCCCCTCCCAATCAGCTAATTGAGATCGTTACTGCGCCAGTTGCAAGCCTTAACACCCTCTTTTCTTTCTTCTCACTACATAGGAGAAAATGGAGAAAGAGATCTCCATTCATCGGCGTGAAAGCACGCAATTATGCAGAAAAGCTTGTTAGAGGAGGAGCTCCCGGATCGAACCCGAAATGGATTCCTCAGAAAAGCTTCCTCGGCTGGAATGCGAGAAAGAGGAAGGGTCTTTCCACTCTCGAAAGCTGAGGAAAGGGGGGGGGGAAAGTGACATTTCTGCATGCATGCGAGCTATTTTCCATTTCCGTCCGAAATGAGAGGGGAAAAGAAGGGTGCAGCGCATCGTCCACAAATATACATGCTTGTTTGCGCATCCATTTACCTTTCAGGCAAGTTTTAGGAAGTACAAAGCGGGGCTAAGTGAATCCCCAAACAAAAAATCTTCCTCCTTCTGAGGGAAAGAGTTATCCGAGACCTCATTAGCTTTTCTTCTCCAAGGACGGACGTGTTGTGGAGGATGCAACGTGGTGCCGCATCCAGCCGGGACGTGCCAGACTGGGCCAGTCTGGCATTAGATCAAATGTGTCAGATTTGGAGCATGTGCAGTTGCAGGGGGCCATAAGTCTGGCTCATGTAATAACTCATGCACACACTCTGGTATGCTACATCAACTGGGGTGCCAAAAGTGACTGCATAGCGCTTACAATAGGATCTCGACAACTGCAATAAGTCTTGCTCATGTAATAAGTCATGCACAAGCAGACTCGGATGGCCAAGTTCTCTTAGGCGACATATTGTTGATCAGCAGTTAGGACGATCGAGAAAACTCATTGCTACTCTTAGGTGCTCGGGCAAAGGTGCGAACAACAAGAGACGTTCAAGGGGAATTCCATCTTAGGGGGAAAGCAGAGAGAGAAAGGAGACTGAGCTGATGGAAACAACTCGACAACCTTGACTTCTTCAGGGAGTCCAAATAAAAGTCCTTTGACATCCCACTTGAGAATCTGCAGGAACCTCTTTTCTCCAAACTACCTTTTTTGTGAGGCAACCAGTGCATAATTCGTTTGCCTGCACTGCTCGGTCATAAGATGCGCGGTCAACCATACATTGCAGCAGCTGGGCAAGATAACGATATGTTTCAGGTGCATTTGGGCCCAGCTGACGTCCGACCCCTGGTGTTGTGTGGGTGTCGGGGAGAGACAGAGAGAGAACCAAAATGACAATAACGTGAGAAGCGGTCTGAGATCTTTTCTATTACGTCTTTCTATACGTACGTACTTTTTGCCTGGGGAGTGTGGAGTAGAGAGACCAGGGCACAGCTGGGCACTACCCTTTGGTGCATGGAGTCGTAGTTACCAGTAGAATCTCCCTTGGGCCTCTAACGAAATCCCCTCAGCTACAGCTGAGTGAGTTGAGTGTGGGTTTGCTCACGCTCACCCTGTCGAGGGTGTGGGCGTCGCCACGGACGTGGGCGTGAGCGTGGGCGTGCGCTCGAGCATGTCTGACTGCACTACTGCAGCTGGGACCTCAGAGAAGGATGGAGACCGGAGAGAACGAGGCCTCCGCAATGCTAATGGCAACGCAATAAACACTTAATGGCTTCCTTCTTAGCGACACCGACCGACTTAGGCAGACAGGGTTCGACCCCAGCATTCAATAAGAGACGGAATTCGATATTAAAATTGCTCTCATGCAGTACGGTTTATCTCCCGGCTGAAAGAAGATAGCAACGAGGGCCTTTGGTGGTAGAATCGGTTGCCAAAAGTGTCTGCAGCATACAAATGTGAATTCTACACCACTTTCATTCGTTCTGCCAATGGGATGCTACTGCTCCCATCGAACTGGCCTCTTCACAACTTTCTTCCCAACTTGCTGCATCGCCTACGAGACGTTCGAACGAACTATCGAGTGTGGCGTGTCCCAAATAAAAGCTTGTTCTGTTTAGTCACTCAACCTTATCGTCGGTGTTTGTAACATTTTCTCACAGACTCCCGCTAGATTGATAGATAGACAGGTAGTCTAAAAGACACTGTTATTCTAACAGTCTCTCATTGGAAACCAGACTGAAGCAGATATTGGAGACGTATCTGTGGAGGAGGACAAGCGTGCATATGTACTGTACGCTGCAGCCTCAACTGCGAAGTCTGACTTGTGAACTTGACTGGGATGCAGCTAAAGGAGACACGAGCAAGAACAGACTTCGTTCAAAGACATTGCTATGCTGACAAATCACCGACGTTGGTTTCAATACTCGCTACTGCAGACGTGGCACAGCGAAGAACCCTAAAGTAGAGTGTGCATGCACCGGGAGATGGCAACGAGTCTGATGCAAGGGAGCATCTTCTGCCAAAGCTGTAAGGAACATCTGATCCACTTCCAGCACGATTCGTCACTAAATAAGTAGCATTCACCCTTCAGGCCACAGATTCTTACACAAGCTGTGGATATGAATAATCGAGTTTGAGCAGCTTTGGGGACCAGACGTCAATTCCTAGACATACTGTACAACGCTGTCTGCCACTTACAGTTGTTCCCTGACCCTTTTTTGAGTCCGACTGTCAATATCAGTCTATTTCAGACTGCAGTATCTACAGTATCTATCCGTCCCTCACCATATGTCCTATGTGCTCGGTCGCTACTTTCTGTGCCCACTTGATGCGGTTGCTGTTAAAGCAAAGTAGCCGTATCACATAATCCTTTTTCACTCCTGAGCGCAGTTCAAGTGCGCACAGAGGAAGTCAGAGCGTCTGCTCATGTCTTCCTCAACATCCTCTGGTGCATCTTCTGTCAAGGTCTTCTTCCCGCGTGTACCGTTTTCTGACGGGGTTATCATTCAATGGTGTTTTCTCGTTCCTGAGGTTGCAGTGCATGCAGAGCGTGTTTTCGTCGCACGTCCACGTCCAACACGTACGCGCCGTCCACGTCCAACATGTACGCGCCGTTGACGTGGCACCGCAGTGTGTATGACTGAAAGTGAAAACTTTTTATGACTTCGGACAGCCGACACAAAGTCGGAGAAGAGGCAGCATTGGAAGAGAAAGGGGATCCATCTCTACGTCCACGTCGGACTCCTCTCCCTCCTCTAACGTTTTGAGAGGTGCCAAGTCAGCTCGAGCCTCTCCGTGCCTAATGCAGCCACGGTCAGTAGGTACTGCACGTAGTACAGCATATTCTGACCGGGGAAAGAAAGCCACGGAGGGGCCATTTTCGCCCTCCCAGGACGAGAATTGCAAACGAAGCAGATATCGTCCCGCAAACGCTCTTTTCTACCTCCCTTTCTTGCCTCCCCCTCAAGTCCTCGCTAAGCTTGTTTTGGGGGTCCTCGAGGAGAAATTCCGTTTACGTCGATAAACGATGATTTACGTCTGCGTATATTAAGTAAGAAGACGCTGGCCTGTGGATTGGGGCAGGAAGGCTTTGCGTACAGTGCAGGTCGTTAGAAGGGGGAAAAAAGGTGCCATCGCTCGGATATTGCCGAATACCTAAGTTTTCCGCACTAGAAGAGGGCCCCAAATCGTCGGCCCCATAAGGACGATAAATTGCCACAACCGAAAATGTTTCTCTTACTTCTGCCATAAAGAGAGGTGGGGGAGGGGAATCGCGAGCTTGCACTGCGGAGTCTTCCCAACGATGGAGTCCGGGAGGTGGCTCAAGAGTTGGCCTTCTTCGCTCCCGGATAGTTTTACTCTTGACAGGCGCTGTGTTCGCGCAGTCCACGTTGTCGACGGTTCTAATGTGCCATTTGTTCTTCTCCCCCCCCCCTCCCCGTGGTCATTCGGGATCATTCATTCCGTAACAACGGAGGAGCGAGCGAAACCACAGTCGTGCAATCCGACCTCTGCCAGCGAGCGAGAAAGAAAAAAAAGCGATAGCCGAAAACACAACAGAAGCTGATTTACAGTCCTGCAAAAGCTTGACCTCTGAACCTCCTCCCAACACCAGAGTGTTCAATAACGGCGCCGATGTGCACTCCTTTCCCTTTTCCTTGACGTTTCAACCGATCCGCGATCCATCATCCAACGCTGGGTTGTTGCGCAGCCATCAAGGCAACAACTGTGACTCCTTGACAAGACCGATAACCTGATTGATTTCCCCCAACGTATCCTCGCTCGCAAAAACTCATCATCTTTCTGCTCCCTGTTACCCGATCGCCTGTCTAAATTGAAGTGTGTGTGTGTATTAGAGATGAGGATGGGCCTGAACAACATGGCCACGAGACTACATACGACTGAACATTACCGGAGGAGCTATAACGAATGGCGGCCGTGAGGCCTCTGCTGCTCCACGGGCGTGGGCGACCGAAGAAAAAGAAGTAGAAGGAGAAAACGACGACGACGACGACGACGGAGAAGACGGAGAAGACGGAGAAGACGGAGAAGAAGAGAAGAAGGGTGGTGTGTGCTTATCGGTAATTGATAGCTGTATCGGAAAGAAGGACGAGTAGGAAGGAGGTATGAGAGCAAGAAAAAAAGAAGTGCTTCGTTGCAGCCTTGTGGCCTTGGTTAAAAAGAGTCTGAGATTTCTGCCCTTCAAGGGCTCCACGCAACACATTTTTTTCGGTCTTCCCCAAATTCGTGGTCTTTCCCAAACCCGTCAAATGATTCAAAGCAACCCACGCAAGAAGTCCTTATCCTCCCTGCCTGACGCAGGAGATGATGGCAAGCGGCAACAGTGCCACTAAGACTATTACGTTATCTCTCCCTGCAACGTGTTTTGAATGGGAAAGCGATATCAGGCGAGCGAGCTGCTACTGCATGGATGCGAGGAGGTGTGGAGGAGCCGTTTGAAGCGGTTGTTGCTAAACCCACACGTAACACCACAGAGAGAGAGGAAATGGTTTTGCTTGGCTGAGCACCTCCCCACTTGGGGGCCATAATGAGAGGGGGGCAGAGGTGGATCCTTGTGACAAGACGTAACTGCCGAGTCATGGTTAGAGCAAATCAGTACACATTTCTGAATGTGAGAAAAAAAATGAAAAGAAACGTCAAGTGAGGTTCCCTCGAGCTGTTCCACCCCGATGCTGATCCGACCGCTCTGTACGTAAACGCGCTCTCCTCCTCATTATGCAGTGAGCCGCCCCTTAAAAATGAGGAGGACACCTGGTCTTCCTCTACACTTTTATGGCAAAAAAACCCTCCCCTGGTACGGAGGGAACGAAACAGTGTGCAAAGATTGATGGAACGTGATGCCGATAATAGCAAAGGAAGTCGGACGGCGAGGAGAAACAGCGGACGGCCTCTCTCCAAGATATTGTTGCCGCGGATGAGATGACTGCGGCTGGAATGTTCACATGAGAGGCCAGACAAGGCTGGACTCCTCCCAACCCAGGTACGAGCGTGTCGGCAGTCGGAAGACTCATCTGCTACTGCTTGCGTGAATGAATATAACATTCGGCGGACATGAGGAGATCGTTTAAAAACGCCAGCGATCCTAACCCCAGATTCCGCCCTAAATGGATGGGGCAGAAGGAAGAGCCCTGCAAAAACAAGGGGATCGCAACCGGGTTACCAGGAGCGGCGCTCGGTCATAAATTTGGGGAGCTTTCAATAGGAAATTTGCATGCATAGTAGTGAGAGGAGGAGGGAGGGGGGGTTCCTCTGCCTCTGCTACTTGCTGCTGCTTATGGTTAGATTGATCCCACATTCTGCCTCTTTCCACACACATGTGTGTGTGTTTGTCAACATATGGGGACCACCGACGGAGAAAAATGGGGCCTACTGTAGAGACGCCACTCAAATCAAAAAGCCTGGGTTTTTTCAATTTTTTTTTCCCAATGAAATTTTGCACTTCTCTTCACCTGCCTGGAATTTCTGACGTTTTGTTCTCACACCTGCCTAGCCTAAACGCACAATATAACGCTGTTTGGTGTCTTCCACATGCTACGTAAGTCGCATCCGCCCCGACGACGTCTTTAACACAATGAATGTCTCGTCGATGCCAACACATTTGAATCAACGACGTCGCCAAACAGGGAGAAGAAAAGAAGATTGAAGGAAGAGATACGCCCAAGTCAGGTTCACCACGCCCACCTCTGTGCCCCCCCCCTCTCTCTCCGTGTGAACTGATTTTTCCCCCTCGTCGAAAGACCTTTCCGGCGCAAACAGTCATCACAACTGGCGCGAAGTGAAGAGCACAAGCAGTTCGCCCCACCCCACCTCCCCCATGTGCAGGACCCGCATCAGTGTGCACGGCAACAATGTCCCACACGTGTGCACGTCGGCTGGAAGACAAAGATGCTGATCTGCGTGCGCGAGCATGCCAGAGACGGACTTCTTCTAGCAATGAAAGTTCAGTCGGTCTCACTTGCATACATGGAGAAAGAGAGAATTTTAAATCGGCGATTGTGAGACTTTCCACTTTGATCGAGCTACTATCGCTGTGCGCATACAAAAGGCATCTCTATCGCTAGATAACTTTTCCATTTTTTCCGAGATTTTTCTGTCGGTGACAGCACAAGAGGATGGGAGAGAGTGGCGGAGAAACTTTTTTTTTTTTTCGAAGTAGAGTAAGCTTGAGATCCTCTTGATATTCTTGCTAGCAAGCTGACTAAACGTCAATCTCTGATCCACCCGAGGGAAATCTTGTACTCACGTGCTGCCACTGTACGTGTGTGCCATGTACGTACGTATATGCTTACGTATGTACAGTACTGCTGTCTGCAACTACTACGCCGGTACGTACGTACTTGCAGGGACAGTACCACTCGTTACTACATACATTATAACACTACGTAGTGGAAATGGGGTGACACTGACAGACCCAGAGAGCTCAGAAGAAGACAATTTGAATGGAAATTTCTATTATGCAAAGGATCTCTTCTCCTTTTCCCTCTTAAACATTCATGGCGCTCTCCGAGAGCTTCGCACAGTACTAACATTTATTAAGACCTGAACTCATTGAGCGCTCAAGAATTTAATACCGTTTCTTCTTACGTCACATTGTAAGTACGTTCACTGTACATCCACATAAAGGCAGGGGTAATGAGAGAAGCCACGAGCTCTTTCACACACACACACACACACACACGCACTGTACCGCGGACGTCAGAGCTCTACATGTACTGCACGTCCTGGCCCAAGAAGAAGATGAGCGCCAAAAGAAAGGGATCGGCAGGGATTAAAACAGATTGAACATCTTTTATTTTGCCGTAAGCTCCCCGGAGACATCTGTAGAGCGGAAGGAAGATCTCTCTCTGTCCCCCGGAGCTGGGCTGATGTCAAATGAAGGAGAAGCAGATGCAAATGCAATGGGCAAGAAAGCAGCTCTTCAATCAGCAGTCAGAGCCAGGAAAAGAAAGAAGAAATCTGAGGAATCAGCGTGTACAACAGTCCTCCTGTCCTGGCTGCCCTCAACGCATTGCGTCAGTTTCAGCGTTCTTTTGTCCAGCCCGGAGAGATTTCAGGATTGGATATGCCATTATACTGTTCTGTCTAGCAAGCACAAGAGAGAGGGAAAGTACCAGTGAAGTTTCCAACAAAAGATCTGCCGATGGTTCCTTCTTTTCTTTCCTTCTTCGACTTTAGGTCAAAAACAATTTTCCCTCTCAGCCCTCCATTAATCTTCCTTTTCAATTAGGTTCTCTTTTTCCCTTGAAAGGACTGAGAGATGATTTCGAGTCTGCGTCCGGGATCACGCCCAAGGGAAAGAATGAGAAAGAGAGCGGCAGAAAAGAAGATACCAAATAAAAAGAGACCTTTTTCGCCAGAAAAACTTTCTGTGTCCTCTTCTCTCTCTCTCTGTGTGTGTGTGTGTGTGTCTCAGCTACAAGCACCTGGAGTGCACTCTGGAAATATGAGTGCTAATTAAGGCCGGCAGGAGTCCCAGTACTGTGTGTGTCCATAAGACAAGCCGGAGATGCTGGCACATGTGGTGGCGCAGTAGATCAATGGTACTTTTTTGCGGACTCGTGAACTTGAGATGAAAGGCTATTGTTGCAGATCCTGCCGCTGCCTACGTGCGGTCATTACGGCTACTGGACACGCCATTGTTCTTGCACAAGCACCTGCTCCCCCCTCATTTTGGGCAGCACACGTGGCTGAGGTGACCCGTTGTGCGGCTTTAGCGACCCAAAAAACTGGTGGGCGGCTGAAAAATAGACACCGAGGAGGAACTTTTTTTTTTGCTTAGATGCCGACGAACAGGGATTATTTACAGCCCACCCGGTCAAAGGGTGGCAGCCGGATTGGACAAGACAGAAAAATCGCCCTGCTGTAAATTAAGTGTTCGTATACGAATGTGAACCCCCCTGCCTGACGACGACGACGAAGTCACGAGCCATCAATATTTGTAGAGATAAGCCATCAAAGTGTTATTGCGTTTCTCGTCGGAACCGAGGGTAGCAGTGGCGCAGGAACGCACGATGCGGCTGGCGCACGCGTCTGCACAGCAGTGGAGGTGATTGCAACGGACGCTGCCTTTATTGTCGCCCGTTTCTCAGCCGCTACCCACGCAAAATTCCATGGCAGCGATGGCGTAACAACGGTCTCAAATGCAAAGGCCTAACAAAAAAAGGGATTAAGACACTCGTTTACTCTCAGCAGTGATGTAGCAGTGATGTACGTAGGTAGATAGGTAGGTAGGTAGGTAGGTAGGTAGGTAGTAGGTAGGTAGGTACTGCTACTATCACACTCCGGAGATCACAGGTTACACAACGGTTTCCTCTCTCTCTCTCTCTCCCGTCGTGAGCTGGAAGATGTGACTTCATACTTGGTTCTGCTGTGCTGCTCTGTTACCGTGAATGACGTCGTCGTTCGAAGTGAGCAGCGCTGTCGATACGGAATTTTGTACATTGCGACGTACTGAACATGTAGCATGTACCGTACATGGACGTGCGTGCGTGCGGGCTGGCGTGCACCTGGAACGCTACTGCTCCTATCTTGGAGGACATCAGGGGTTTCGTAGCTCCCTCCTTCCTCCTCCAGATCGCGTGCCTGCAAAATCTCATCCCACAAATCATTGTCTAGCTCTACTCTGCCTACCTACGTCGTACGGGCGATTGACTGGAGAAAAATACTCCAAAGGGTCTAATCAGGCGTGAGTTGGTGGAAGAAAAAAAAAAGAGAGGCAGGAAGCTGCATACTAATAGCATTTTGCTGTACTTCTACTACGCGGAGAATTAGCCAAAAAGCCCTGCATGAAATTGTCTGTTATAATAGTCCTCTTATTCGCCCAATTAGTAGATTCCGCACTTTTTGCCACGGTCTGAAGCCAATTCTGGGTCGTGTTCTCTGGAGGCACCTGCGTAACCGTGGATGGTGTTGCCTCAGCGCTTTTAGCCGCCGACATTAACAATTACACTGCACCGCAAGTACCATAAGGAGAGATATTCCAGAGTGACCGCGCCCTGCTTATGTTGCTCAGGCCACAGTCATCCATCAATTGCAGAAGGAAGGGGGCAAAAAGAGCATCAAGCCAGAAATGGTCTCTTTGATGCACTGTAGCCGCAGCAGCATTTAAGAGTTTAGTCCACAACAACATGTACGTACATATACGTCCGTACACCAGTGGCTGCAGCACCTGAGGTAAGTGCGCAACCCTCTGGTCAAGGCACAGCTGCATGCATGGATGGAAGCGATAATTTTCAACCGCCCTCGCACCGACCTTGGGCCATTTTTGAGCATTGATCGGGGCTCTCGTAAATGAAGCGATTGGCAGGGGCAGATAAAGGGAGATCCGCCCCCATTCCCCATTTCCCCCCTCCCTTGACCAAATATGCTGATTTGACCGAGAAACCTCATTTTCGCGAAATCGCTAACGTCGCACTGGGCAGAAAGGGCGAGCGAGGCGGTCTCGTGGGCGGTGGAGGGAATCATGCCCAACAACACAGACAGGTCGTTATCACTTGCCGCCACTGAGGCTCCTCCAACCTCCGATTTTTCGGGTAGTGGGGCTCCAAAGAGCAAGGGTTGTGGGTGTAGGCGTGCATGGCAGAGAGTGAGCTGATTAGAGATTCAGAGTCGGAAAACAAAGTGAGGAAGAAGCAACGTGTAACAAGCGCTCGGAGGCCAGACCAAGAAAGGAGTCTTAGGACGCCCCGAAGAAGGGTCGTGTGTGCGTACACTGAACGCATGGAAACGGTCACAGCTCCGCAAAAAAACGTTCATTCTGTTAGAACTAAAGAGAGCCATAAATTCATAACGACGTGGTCCTCACTAGTGCAGTCGAAAATCAAGTAGAAAAAGAAAGAAAAAAAGGTCTGCCTCTGAAACTGGAGTTCCCACCATTAACCTTGCTGCCATTGCACCTGCTGCACTTACGGCATTAGCTAATTTAGCTTACCGCCTGTGACTAACGGCCAATTTGTGTTCCAATGATTTGCTGTATGCACCACCTCAAAGAACCCACTCTTTGGGGGGAAAAATTAGTCCCACAACAACAGCGAGCGGCCGCCGTCTTGGCCGCCCACGTTGCATTATAGTGGAAAGACATTGACGGATTTCTCTTCTCCAACTAATTGGTTCGAAGGATGGGGGAACAAGCCCTGGTGTTGCCTCCTTGAGGTGGGCAGCACTTTTGGGCTGTAACCATTCATCCGCGCTATCTGCAGCATAATGAGACGACTTTTGTCTGAATTCCGCCGACTGCCAGACGAGATAAAGGGGGACGTCATCGGTCCTGTCCTCCTCCCATCCTGCACCAGCGCCCAAATCTGTGGTTGCGATCCACTCAGGTGATCTCACTCTCTCCGGGTTAAGTGACCGGGGTAAACTAGCCGCCTAATTGAGGATGCATCAAGTCCGTCGCGACTTCCAGCCGCCGTCGGAACAAGCATGTATGCTCTTACACAAGAAAAATACGAAGAGTTTGATAGTATCTGCCCACGCAAGGAAAGTTTCTGATGATGGAGGCCTCCACTCTGGCCTCCCCGCCTCTTGAAACTTTCAAGCGTCGACTCAGTTAACATGATTTATTGACGGGGTTAAGAGGCGATTTAGGGGCCACCCCAACGCTCACTCGAATATGTGATTAACAACCGAGCGAAGAGGGAAGAAAATCGGTTTCTAGGACAAACGAAATGGAAATTTGCCAAGGTCACGGCCATCGGTGGCAGCCAGGATATTGGCGAGAGAGAGGACGAGACCGACGGGGGTCCCGCAATGAGATTTTACGGCTGGGAAGGCGGGGGGATGACTCTATGCATAGGCACAGGGTGGGCCTTACACTACTTACGTGGTGTCTATAATAACCATCGTTAAGCCGTAATTGCTTATTGAGCGTACGATCTCACGGGAGTGATATTTGTGAAGAAGCGACTAGAAAAACGAAAACCATTATCTCTTATGTGACTTCCACTGTATAACCTTTTTCTTCACTACGTCTCCAGTATGGTGACCTTGGATTCAGCACTTTACGCAAAGGGGGGGGGGGGAAGACGAAAGATTTATTTCGATTTTCTTCGCCCTGCGTCACTTCTTTTGTTCCCATTTTGGGAATGAAAGCCAGGAAGGCGGTCGGAAGCGATTCCAATCGCCATTGTTCCTGCAGCCGAGCACCGGGCATTCGACCGAGCTAAAATTTGGTTTTATTAAGTAATTCTATCTAGACAATGACACGTTGTCGTCAGTTATTCCCCTCCCCCCCCTCCTGCTCCTCTTTCGCCCTGACTTTCTGTACTATGACTTTCATCACCCCGGGCCTCAAAGCAGAGGACGAAATCGGCGAAATCGGTACGAAACTGCTCGAACCTTCCTTCTGCAAGAACCACACGTTAGGTAGGTACTGCACTGTTCTATACGTCCTGTCCTGAGCTCCGAGTCGGAGGACGATAAATTGCGTCTCTTTCTGTATGGCTCTTACTACGAACCAAGTCGTATCTTTGCCACTAGAGGTAAAGAAAGTGCTGGAGTATTTGCATGACAATTGGCGGTGATGGCGCATGTCGGCAGGTCCTACTGCAGCGAGAACCATGTGGCCTGTTTGGCAGGAGGAAGGGGAAAAAAATCTCGGAAGGGGGTGATTTTTCCTCGGGAGACGCGATGATGGCGATGATTTACAAGCAATTTTGAGATTTGCATGCCCGATACAGTAGTCGTTCGTGCCTCAAGGTGAATCGTCAAAATGTCCCCCCTGCAATTGCCTGAGCTCGCGAGCATTTTATGCCTAGTATTGCACATACAAAGGCGGAACAAAGAGTTAAAGCAGGCGGGTGCAAGCAGCAAAGGAAGGAAGGAAGAAGATGGAGTTTTGTTGGCACCTCTTTCTAAATGAGTTTATTTCTTCGCTCTCTATTCTCGACGTCACTTTCTGGCCTCTTTCTCTGCAATGCCGAGTCATTGGCTCGTTACAACGGGATCATAATGCCGACAATCTGTGTCGCGCCCAAGTGTGTGACAAAATAATCAGACCGAAGTAGCGTGATGGCACGTCTTCAAGTCACTGCTGCACTGCACTGCACTGCAATGGAGCCGCAACAAGAGAGAGCAGAGCAGAACCAGACAAAAAAAGAAGAAGAACCCGGAGGAAGCTGGGGAGAAAACGACGCGGAAATTGCGGCTGCAGATCTCTCTCAGTCCTCTCAACAAGGTACTGAGTGAATAAAACTGGCAGTAAGTGTCTCAAACACGCACGAACATCAGCCACGGAAACCGCACGTACATAAGTCCGTAGACAGCTGAGTCTGGTATACTTTAAGAGGACGTATTTTTGCCTGGCTGTGACAGAGGAGAAAAATCAACAGGTTGAGGGGCCCTCGCCAGAGGTTGGAGAATGAGCAAAAGAAACGCGATCCTTAAAAAAGGCATCCTCCTTTGTGCATGGTCATTAGCGGAAGAGGAGGCAGGAGAATTGATGAATCGGCTGGACGGGCAGAAATGATTCCTCTCCTCTCGTCTTCGGGGTGCGTGCTAGAGGTGGGTCGAGCACCCAACGATCGAGTCTTCAGAAGTCGGATATCGCTCAGGAGTCGAATCAGAGCAAAGTCTGGCTCGGATCCAGTTAGGGCCGATCACTGGATCAAGATAGATACTTTCCTTCTTCAGCATGAGTCAGACAGGGACAGAACTTAAAATAGAAATTGACATTTCGGCAGAATCTGAATATTGGTGGCAAACTTTTGCTCGCTAGATGTGCGTGGCATAGATACAAAAGTCACCAATATTCGTGTTTTATCGACATTTCATTGGGTAACTTTTTGGCAAGTCGTCACAGAAACCCGAATAAGACGTGATGCGAGTCCACCCGAGTTCATTGGACAACCGGACTCGACCGAGACCCACCTCTAGTGTGTTCCAACTCGCCTCAAGGAAAGAAGCCTCTTCTTCTCCTCCAAACAAGACTCATCATGGCAAGAAAGCCCGTGCAAAACGCGCCAATTAATAAAAACTCATTGACCTCTGACGCCTGCGCACAAGAACGGCCCTTGTGCTGTATCTAGGCAGACCATTTGAGGCAGGTAACTATGTTGGCTTACCTGGAAAAAAAAAACAACGGAAAATTAACTTTAATCTGCGGTTAGGTTTTTTTACTGTTGTTTTATCTCTCTCTCTCTCTCTGTTCAGACTTGTGGGGTCGAGAAGCTCCCCTCCTGTTTGACCAATAATGACGCCTTATTTCATAAAGCTGCACCTGGAGGCAGGCAGGCAGCCAGGCAGCCAGGCAGGCAGCAGAAGTTACCGCAGTGATATACGGTGGCCATAAAGACCATATCTGCCTGTGCAAAGGCGACTTTAGCGTCTGGGGCGTTCGCTCTGCGAACCTCTCGAGCGTTTAATTTTAATCTCCACCCATCATCTATGCACTCACACTGCACTAACGGCAATGTTTTCCTCATGGAATTCTCGTTCTCCTCGAGGCTCCGGCCAAAGATTTAAACATCAAGATTCCGAATGATTGTTATTGCGCTCGTTCGATCTGCACTTCCACCAGTGATCGCTCGGCAAAAGTCTGCGTGGCGCCTGCGTTTTCTTTCATCTCTATATTTTTTTCGCAGGTGTAATTGAGGCTCTTCTCCTTCTCCTTGTCAGGTTCCACCACCAATGTGCGTACGTCGAAGATAAATATTTATAGGCGATCACTGCAGACAGATCTGAGTCCTCAAACGAAATCTCGGGAATATTCAGCGGTCAGCAGAATCTCCGTCCGCTGGAGGTCGGATTGAGGCCAATTTTGGTCTTCTCCTCTGCGTCTCATTTTGGCATATCTGCCTGGTGAGTGCGGTGCTCGGTGGCAGCACCGCCAGTGCCATGCGGCACTGCTGTATTGGAAATCCCGTCGGTCTCCCATCTTCGCTCACTCATATTTTCTCCTCAAATAACATGCTTCATTAGCGGAAAAGACGAGCCGAACATCGCGGAGAAGACGCACCCGCCCACACGCACGCAGGCTTGTATTTATCCGATTAATGTGCTACGCATGCTGTACCTATGCAAAGATTGCGCTGCATCCAGGAAATAGTTCTTATCAACGAGTGCTGCTCGTGCGCTGCAGAAACTGTTTGCCATCTTTCCAGTGAATGCCAACGTCTGCCGTTGTTGTTGTTCTTCTCCTTCTTTGTGGGGGCCACAAAAATTAACATTCTCTCAGCATCACGTAACGACCAGAAAGGAAATGGCAATTGCTGGGGGATCGTGGATGTGATCTGCCAAAAAGGCTGTGCGGCCACTTTCAACAGAGTGCACTGAGGCAATGAGAGAGCAAACAAATAGCCCTGCGCTATGACTTGTCCTGGCACTTTTGGACGTACTGCAGGGCGGCCATATTGAGCTGCCCTTAGAAAACAACGCGTGGCTCCGTTGCTCGAGTATCATATCGAGCGACACGAACATCGATGGAAAGCAATTTGTGTTGTCTCTTAGCGAACTATTCGGACCGCTTTGAGTGCAAGTACTTGTGCTCCTGGCGGGAAGTCAAAAGCATCGTTTTCATCTGTCCTTCAATGAAATGCCAGACGAGAAGGAGGAAAAGGTTGGAAAATGAGCACAGAACGTAAAATGATTGCCAAAATATGTCTAGCCAAACTGACATGAGCAAAGTTTTTAATTTCTCCTTCGCATTCCTTTACCTTTTTTGGTTTGGGATCAAATTGCCTGTGCTTGACGAAGAAAACACGTCCCAATGCATCTTCATTTAGCATTTATAAAAGCATTCTGAACAATGCGTGCGAATTGTGATGATTGTTGAAGAGATACTTTCTGCAGTACAACCTGTGTTTGCTGCTAAAGTCGATCTTGACTACACTAGGACGTTAGTTGAAGCTGTGGGCGTGGATTGGAATGGAAAACGGTGCAAATACCTTCAATACAGCATTATTCCGCTCTCTCTTCCAGAGAAGCGCCAAATAGCCAAATATCGCCTGACTCTGTGGAAAGTTCCGTGTCTTCAGAAGCGGCACGAGCATAAAATGAAATTCCTCATCTGCTGTATTCCTGGGCAAAGGGTTGTGAATGAGAATCTCAGTTATTTTAGGCGAAATGATAGCAAAGGAGGCCAGCCTCAGCGGCTTTCTTGCTGGCCCGGCCTTGGCTGACGGACTCAGCTTTTTGTTGCTAGCCCAAGAGCAAAGGATAGAACATCTGACTGGTACGTGCAGTGTTATTAACTCCTGTGGAGGGAGAACAAGGCAATGAAATGTGTGAAACATCTGCGGAGACATTTACTTCACCTCTCGCCTCATTTCTCTTTGAAACGATTAAGAGCTGGAGATTTAGTGCTGCAAGCGGTAACTACGGGCTTAGTTAAACGAGCATTTAAGGGAGATACCGCGCTTCTTCGCCTCAAATAGTGCTGCAGCCAGCATGTTTGTGTACGAGATCGCTCTCATCCCTCTCAAAAGCACGAAAGCCGCCGGCCAACATCTGGGCTGCTAACCGGGCACATGGGACATGGCATAACTGCGTTTGCATAAATAAATACTCAGTCTCCCTCACACGCATCCACGCGCGTACACACAAACGTACACACATACGTACACACACACGTACACACACACACCCATACACACACACAAGCGGAAAGGAAAGAAAAGCCTGTTAAATCCAAGTGGTGCTTAGTGATCCCAGTCCTCTCCCCTCTCACTTCAGTGTTGTGCTATATACACAAGTGCGGTAGATGTGTGTGAAACTTAAACCTTCTTAGGTGTGTTGCGCACCTGGAAGCTTTTAAAGACGCAGAATGCAACAAATTTCGTGCAGTGGAGCACAGAACGTGGTGTTACAGCACCACTTAGGCATGAATGTTCTCTCTGCCTTCTTGAGTTTGGAGCAGCCTGTCTGTTCCTCTTTTCCTGTAATAGGGCAATTCTCAGACGCTCAACACACAACGATCACTTAAAAGAAGAAGTTGAACTTTTTGTGTGCAAGCACAACTATGTAAGTGTACGTGCGCTGTACTGGACGTACCTACCAAGCACACATGGTTAAGATTGGCATACTCTTAGCAAGCAAAAAAAGCCAGGGAGGATCCTGTGTGCTTTGTTTTAAATTGCGGTCTGACTGCGATAGGCATCTCTCTCTCTCTCTCTCCTACCCCTCAAATGGCAGTCGCACGTGCGCACTTATAAGACTCGAAATTGATTGCTGCCTATTCATCATGACCATTTTCCTGTCCGCAAGGTGTGACGACTGCTCAAGGAGCTGGAGCAGTAGCGGCCAGTCCGACTGCTCCGTGCCCGACCACGAGGCCAGGACGGACGATCACCATTCCATTAGTGTCATGTCTCTTGTGCGCACGTTGTGTATGTGTGTGCGTGTCCCCCTCTTCTTTCTGTGTAAGGTCAAATGCTGACAGATTGTGACCGACCGCTGGCAGCACACGCAATGCACTGAGGGGAGATATGAAGGCATCGTTATTGCCGGGCTGTGGGGCCTCCTCGGCCTACGATGAGACTGAGTAGCTATGGAGGGAGGGGGGGGGGAGAATAAGGAGAGCCATAATATAAATAGAAGCCTCGCCTCGTCGGAAAAGTTCGTCCTGCGCCGTGTACGAGGCCGGAATTTGTCGAACAAGGGAGGACGTGAGAGAAATGAGAAAGAAACGCGGCGGAAAATGCAATAAAGGCTTCATTTCCGCAAGATGTTTCGCACTAACCCCACTCCTCTTCTGCTCCACACTCTTATTTCTCTGTCTGTCTGCTCGCTTATTAAAAAATATGAATGAGGTCTTTATCGTGGCCATCAATCAGAGGCGGACGCAGCGACCACTTGCGCAGCGCTCGAGGTGCAAGGTGAAGTAGAAGTATTGTCACACCAACCAGAGCAGCCACATTAGGGGACGGCTACGCAATGCGATGCAACGACGATGAATCTTTTTGGAGAGGGTCTCCCACACTCCAGTTTCTTACCCCAGTGACAAAAAAACTGTTCCTTTGCTCTGGGGAGCCATGAAATTTGAACAGCTTCTCCTGAGAAGCGTAAATTTTGCAAGAGTCTTCCTGACATTTTGCGTTGTGCTGCTCATGAGGAAGACATTTTGGCAACAACTTTGCTTGGCTGTCATTGTTTGCGGTATGACTTTCTTCTTTCCAACATTGCTCGTCGAGAGGAGCGCAACTACCATGACTGCGATCGAGTCAACGAGCAAGACGGCAGCGGACCAGAGACTTTGCACACGTACGAACGCTTCGTTCGTTCGGTGGACAAGTCTAGGTGCAACTTCTTTTTTCTGCGCTCTCTCCAAGCCTGAATCGACGAGACTCTACATACGCAACGCCAACGAGATTATGACTGGCTTCAAATCCGCGAAAAATAGAGTATCTCACCCTGGCTGGGAAGATCGGGTTTTTTTGCGAGACATGAGGAAACGTGACAGCTGAGGATTATGAGGAAACGGAGAGAGCCAATTTCTCGACTTTTTGACACAGTTCGATAGGAGAGGCTTTGCGGGAAAAAGGCGTGAAACCAGCACATTTTGATAATGGCATCTATTCCGCCAAGAGCCTTTAAAGCCAGAAAGAGCTGGTGTCAATCAAGAAGAACAAATATCTCTGCCAAACACGACTTCTCGATTGGGTATTGGCTGGCAAACTCTGGAGGGTTCACGCTCAGCTACTTGCAAATGAATATGGCTGTTATGGCCAAATTCCTGCCACGATTCTTTCCCAACGCCAATTTGGCGGTTTCGCCGGCCGAATGCATGCGGAGAGACATTTTTGCCGGTTAACAACATGTGATTGTACACGCCAGGACTGCGGAGGACGGCGGACAACACAAAGGTCAGAACACCGTTTGAATGCAGATTTTCACCATCCCCAAGGTGTTGTTGACAGCGCCGTCAAATTTGCCCCTTGCTGTGGGGGTGACCGACGCAAATAATAGGGGTGGAGGATAAAGAGGACGGAGAATGAAAGAGTCAAAGGCTTGACTCTCCTTGGCTCAGAATTAACATCGATTCAGAGAGGAGGAGGGCAAAAGGGTTGAGGGCAAAAATGTCTGTGTAACACAGCACTAACAACTTCTACGACTCTTCCTCCCCCTTTTTTTTCACTCGAAGGACGTCGAAACATTTCTCTCGTCCATCCCTCATAGAAATACGACAGCAACATATTTCAACAACTCCTTGACAAATCGAGTGCTGCGTAACGCGCGCTCGCTTCTGAGAAAAACTTTCCCCCTTCCGTGTGTAACGTTTTTATCGTGGCGAGCTGCACATCATCCCACTATGGCTTAAGCTGTCCTCCCCTCAGGGCAGAGGTGGAGGAGGTGGGCCTCATAGGCCTGGGGTAGGAAAAAAATCCAAGGTTACTCTCATTGTACGGCACCCAATGAGTGGGTGTGGGTCAAATTGAAATATGTAATCTTCGGTTCCTTTAACGTTACAGAAGAAAAGCAAGTCTCTCATCCATCTATCTTCAAAGTGTACTTTGAGTTGTGTCACGTCTCATTGCGACGCCGATCTGTGACATGGCTGTTATCGTTTCACATTGCCATGCTTTGTCAGTGTGTGTACATTTTGACCTGCAAATGTCTGGACCTTTTGTGCGACGAAGCCGAGCAAAAAAAAAAAATGTTCAACAGCCGCTAGTCTCCAGCACCATTTGTCTACGTCCACCGAGAAGAGCCCACTGGATTTGCTGCAAGTGCAGGCGTGCAGTACTGCCATGGCCGGTCCTGGGTTGGTGCAGCGGGCGGAGTTGCTTTGCTTTGTACTAAATAAATGGGCAGTTCTCAACTGACGTCTCTTCCTCTCATTATCAGAACCCCCCCAACCGCTGACTCCTGTTGACTGCGGTGTTCCTCGTGGAGAGAGACAAGGGCCCAAATTGCGGCTCTAAAAAGAAGCACAGAGGGATTGAATCGGTCTGCGGACGTACATGGTGCATAAAGGGGAGGAGGAAAAGACATATGGCGATGCTGCAACTGCCACAGGGCAAGCACACATTAACTTTCTGCCTGCGGGCGCTGGACGACGCACGTCCAAGACTTGTCCAAGTTGTTGTTGGGGACGCGGCGGAAGAAGCTCAAAATATGTTGAGAACCATTGCAAATTGGCAGAAGTTCAGTAAACAAAAAAATTTCATGCTTCTCAAGAGACACAACTAAGAAAAAGTTCTTTTGCGGGTAATTTTCCTCGAGGTTGCTAAACGTTTGGGGCAGGAGGAAGCTTGAACTTCTCACATGGTCACTATACAAAGAATTGCGTGGAAATGGTGGCCTCCAAGGAAAGAGGCCAGACTGTATTTTCAGCGAAATTGCGTCTCGCGTCACTGTCGTTGGGTGATTCACGACCAAGTGATTGGTCATGTCCGCAGCCTCTGTGACCACGTGTTGAGCCGCAGGCCTCTGAAGCAGGCCTCTCCTTGTTGATACTAAGCACGTGCGTTATGCATGTTACGTCCGGTAACAGCTGGGCTCCTCTTGTGTGTATGATGTGTGCCTGCAAAACCCGATATCTGTTGGCCATCCGCTTTTGTGTGTGCTTTGCCTTCCGAAGTGCGATCCTGACTCAGCAACAACTATGCCATTGAGTGTAGTATGAGAAGCGTCAACGATCTTTCTCTCTCTTCCTCCTCCTGAGGGCAGTAAAATGTCTTCAGGGTCGTGGTAAAGTTCACCTGGCTATGGTTTTGGCTTCTGCTCTACTGCTGCCACTTTTTCCGACATAAATACGGCTCCATGAGCCAGCTAAGGTAGCTGCGGCACTGGGTGCCAAGATCCCCAGGAACTCAGCTGTGCACTACTTGCTCGTGGGCTCCAGCTCAGCATCAGTCGCTGCTGGCATTGTGCGACATCATGAGGGAGCGCAACGATCTCTTGGTGAGCACGGACTCATCCGCAATAACTGTCCCTTCAGGAGACCGAGACCGTTTCATGTGGTCCCACCTGCACGTGCCAGCACTTTGAACCCAAGCTCATGTGCATACAAGTATCTCCAGGTGCCTGGAACAGCTTGCGGAACTATTGAGAGAGTCTCGTTGTGGACTCACGTCCACCCAAGAGGGATCGTCCATGAGGCTGGAGAAGCTGTGACAATCGCACGAGTGAATCTTTGAAGACAAAAGGGTGGGGCTCGAATCAGCTCGGGGAATGAGTAATGACGGCCATTTTGAAGGGAGAAACATCTTGTGGGCTCGATAAACAGTGCGGTCGTTGGTGCTTGGCTTTTCCATGCCTCCGCGTACGCCCGAGATCGACCGAGACTAATCGACAGCAATGACAATGATACCTTTTTCTTCTTCTGCCTCTTGGAGGAGAGACAGCCAGAGTTCTCAGACGGACTCAGTTTCTCACATTTTTCTTTCAGTGGGCGGGGAGGATATGAATTCAGAAATATGGACAACAGCACATCTTGAGCGTGCGTGCGTGAGTGTGCTCGTATGGATGTGCGTGCGTGCCCCTACTAGCAAATGGGCATGCAGTATGTGAAGCTACAAACACAAAGGAAGAGAAAAAAAGAGCGAAAGAAAAGGAGTGATTAACAGATAGTAGGCGAGGGGGGACAAATTGCTTGGAATAAATTCCTTTCTTCTTACCCACACACACACACACACACAGGCGAAAATATGAGGGGGGATGGGAGGACCTTAGAAACCTTCCTCTGGCAGCAGCTCATTCTCAGAGCTACACCAAGGGTTTCTCTTCCAACTCTATCTCTACTTTCGCTAGTTTTCTCCTGGCACAGTTCAACCCCATTCCAGTAGCAAATGTAGTGCTGTAATAAGTACTGCGAGGCAAAGAAAGAGCAGGAGAAATGAGAGAGCGAGCGAAAAAAGAGAGAATCTAAAGCCCTCCCTATGGAAACGGGAGTCTTAGTGGAAAGGGCAATATTTCAGCGGCGACGTCACAATTCTCGTAATGAGGGGAAAAAGAAAGGGTTGACTCTCTCTCCAGTGCAGTTTTCCCGCTTTTTTCCTACTAAATGTCGGTTGCTGCTACCAGACCAATGCTTAAATGGACGCCCATAAAGCAGAGTTGATCGCTGAAGAATGAGAGGAGCAGCAGCTATTGATAAGAACTGCTTTTCCGAAGGCGGGTAGTTATTATTTAGAGATTTGGCATCGCCCCGAGTGAAATGGAGCTTGAATGTCCCATCTCCTCCACCACCAGCAGAAAAAAAGAACCCCAGGGGGGATCTGGTGTGTACGTATGCTGGACTTGTCAGATTTCAGGGGGACAAGGTCCGTGGAGTGCATCGCAGACGTCCGTAGGCACTTCCAGAAGGTCTGCGCTCAGTCTTGTCCACCATCGTACGCATACGCAGTGTCAGTGCAGCGGCGGAGGTGGCGTTGGCTTGCGTCCTACATATGTACATCGGCGCGCTCTCCCTTCAAGCCCGCTCGACGAACACTTCCGAGATATGAGAGACCAGAGAGGAAAAGAACTTGTGGAGACAGTGCACATTTTTAAATGGAGATTGTAGCGCAGCGGCAGACGTTGGAGCCTCAGGGATATCTCTCGGTACTCGTAGGCAGCATTTGGCCTGATAAGGATTGGCCCAGCTCTCTGCGAAATTGCACCAAAGCACATTAAGTAAGTAAAAAGCGGAGACCAGGGGAAGAAAGGCTGCAAAAACTGAGAAAACAACAGACGTGTGACGCAATTCAGCAGACAGAAAAATCAGCAATACTGACTGTGGAGTGGTGTTGAGTAATACAAAAAGGGGCCCCTTCGAAACATCTCCAATGCCGTATATTGTACGAAGAAGAAGAAGAAGAAGGCGAGTGGTATTGTGGAGTGATGCCAGATGTTGTTGCAAGAAACGGCGGAAAGAAAAGAGAGAGAGGGACCCAAAAAACATGACAGGAGGGGAGAAAGGGCCAAAAAAAAGTAGTTTCTACTACTTCGACTACTCCGACTGCACCTACCAGAAGGGCCCCGCCATCAGTTATGTTGCAGCTTAGGTACCACAGGCTTTTCCGCTGCAAACCGAGCTGCACAGACAGATCAAAGCGAGTCGATGTCAATGATGCTGCCGGAAAGTACGTTTTGAAGCAGGCTTAAGATTGAGCCTTCATTTACGTACGTGGGCTGACGTGGGCACAACTTGGGGCCTGCGCAGCCCCAGCAGGCGGAGTCAAATCTGTTGATGACAGACGTGGATGTACAGACTGCTCCGGTCTGCTGCCTCTAACTAGGTATGCAAGATTACGGACGTGGACGTCCAAGCCTCATTGTGTTGCCATCTGGCGTCGTCGTGACCAAATGAAAACAGATGAGAATTATACCTCTCCAAAATTATTCTTATCATCAAGTAACTGTTATAACTCTTCAACTTCTTTTTTTCTGGCTCTCCTACAACTTGACCACGCGCTCGATTCTCAATTGCTGCTGTCAAAAGAAATCTTCGGGAAAGACAAAGAACTGATTGGCGTCCCGATGAAACTTTATCTGACGCACACACCCGTGCCAGACCGGACTTGCGCCTTTTTCCTTATCGTGTCGATTTTTTGACAACCTGTTCTTGCTCAGGTCCCCGCGCAAAACCCCCTCTATCAGCTTTTTCCTACAGTCTCGATTCCCCCCCCCCCTTTCGGGCAAATTTATCATCTGCTCCATGGTCACTGATCAGACATTTTTTCTCTCTCTTTCTCCACTACGTATAGACCTGCTTTATCCGATATTGAAGCAGGACAGAGGAGGATACGAGGCGTCCTTCGCTGCGGAAATACGTACGTATGTGCCAGTGGGTATGTACTGTACGTGCGTGTGTACACGTGGGAGGACATGATCATGCTTAGCCCGGGCCACCCGGTGTTATTAGACCAGATTGTCCATTGTGCCACTCCTGAGCTAGAGAGACTGACGGAAGAGACCACGTGCACTTTCCAAGTACAAGTGACTGTTTGCTCCGGTGAAGGAGAGGGCGAGGGAGAAGAGATTGGTCTCCTCCGGCAGGAATTTATGGAAAACCACTGGGAAGAGGAGATTGTAAGCGCAAGAGGAAAAGAGATGGAAGGAAATTGCTCCAATTCTCTCTCGTTTTAAGGGGGGGGGACAAAGACTGATTCGTATATCACGTCCTCGCAGACTTCAATTTTACGTCGGTACTTTAACTCGTCTGTCTGTCTGTCCTCTTGTATAAGGAGTGCTGATGGAAGGCCATGAAATGCACGCCGCTGCCCTTCTCCCAAATCTCTGGCATCTGCTTATATCCTCAGAGAAAGCACCATGAAGCAGACGGATTTTTTCTCAGAGTAAGAGCTTTCATACTGCATGTACGTACGAAAGTTGTGACTCTTGAGGCCGCCACTGCAGCTACAGCTAGATGCAGTTGTACGTACAGTACTGTGACTTTGGGCAAAATATGTCGGGTTGACATTTTTTCCTTTCAGCTCCCGCGATGGCCAAATTGCCCTGCTACTGTCGTTTTTACATGCAGCAGATTCGCAGCAGGCCTAAGTTAGGCCTATCTATCTTTACCCTTTTGAGTCATCTCGGCTAAGACGGCTGCAGCTCTCTCGCTCGCTCGCTTAAAAAGAGACCTAAAGTGGCCTACGGGACGAAAGTGCAGCAGCATTCGCCGAGACATTCCATATGTATTGTTATAAATACGATTCAGGGTTTCTTTTTTCAGTACAATCAGGCCTGCCTGATTCAAGGTTGCCAACTGCCTTTGAGACCTGCTTGCAGGCAGCAAACATAACACTATGACAATGAGGATGCTTGGGAGGGAGACCATGAACAAAGAAGATGGAGATGTCACGCAGACAGCCAAAAAACTGTCGTCTGTCTCTCAGAATTAGACTTATCAGGCAAAAAATACCAACAAGTAAATGCTAGTTTCACACATGCCCGGAGGGCGGGCGGGCCGGCGGGCGGACGGGCGAGCGAGCGAGCGAGCGAGCGAGCGACACGCACTTCGACATGCCTAGAGGCCTTGACCAAAAACGTCTCCAGCATCACCAAACATGTGCGTGCGTGCGTGCGTGCGAGCGTGCGTGAGTGCGTGCGTGCGTGCGTGAGTGCGTGCGTGCGCTTATGAACGCGGGTATCGACGCTGAAAGGGTCCAAACATGCCCAAGAACTTGCGGCATTTCGTGCATGGCAGATGAGTCAGATAATGTCGGTGATGGCCGTGGACGCGAATGAAAAAGTCTGTCTGTCCTCAGTGCCAAAATATCATTAGCGCTTAGGAGGGGACAGAGAGAAAAAGAAGTCTTCCTTGGTAGGGGTGAAAAAGTTTGGAATGAGAGGGAGAGACTTGATGATAGACATTCTCATAGTGGAAGTGAGAAGTCATGCTCAAATGATTTCGCTCCGTTGATTCCGTCTGGGAGATGGAGCTGATCATCATCAAGACATGTGACACCAGCCCAGAAGGTCAACGGGGTCTCAGATTCCAGAGAAGAAAGAGGATTACATTGAAAACTAGTTTTGAGGTCTCTCCTCCATCATCTTGGGAATCTGACACATCCACTTGTTTTGATGGGAATTCGCAAGGAAGAGGAAATGATGATATCAATGGGCTCTGGGTTATTCAGCACAAAGTAGACGTTGTTACTGTGTGAAGAGTGTGCCAAAAGAGAGAAAATGGCAGTCGGCGATTGAGCAATGCTTATCCCAGGTAAATGTAAGCTCTCGGATATTCCTTTTCTTCTTCTGCAGTTCTTTTTCGATGAATGATGCGCACCGCCCGCCGAACATGGATGAAACACGTGTTTGGAGGGGGAAATTTGCAATTCCATTGTACGTGAGTACATTATGGCGCAGCTCTCACTGTCGGTACACAACAGTAATAAATTAAGCCTGCGGAGGCCCAATGGCACTGAAGGAGCGAGTGATCTTGTGCAAGATCTTAATTTTCAATCTGCTCCACCCAAAAAGTTGGGACTCGAACGGGCCTCTGCTGCCGTCGTCGTCTTGGCCGTCATCGTCGTCGACGCTGGGATGCTCGGTCTGCGTGTCCGTCCGTCAGTCGAGGGCTCTCTGCTCGGGTATGAATGATGAAAGTCCACATCCCAACAGAGACGAGGTTCCACCCCGAACTTTTCTCTTTTCTCCGTGGAAATCTCCGAGTGACGGCGGAAGGACCAAGCACAGGAGGTGTGGCACACATGTTCATGCGTGTGCACGAGGGAGGGAGGGAGGGAGGGAGGCTGATATTTGATCAGTGATCAAGATCAGCCTAATGTTCTTTCTTCTTCTTCTTTTTCCAGTGCTCCAAGTCTCTTCCCTCGCCATCAGCCGCCGCCTCCGTGGTAGCCACCGCCCCAATAACGTCGCTTATTTGTCATCTCTCGACATTTATTTTTCAGCCCGGACCCCTGAGCAAATGTGAAAAGACTGTTTTCACGGGATCCTCTGGTTCTTCCTTTCAGGGTACCCAAAGTCATTTAAACCCATTTTCCACGCAACTCAGTGTCCAGGACCACTGAATGGTGGCCCTCACACGATTTTTTCCACCGGATTTCTGTACCGGTGACTGGCAGGATGGTTGTCCGGCTGGCCGGCCGGCTGGCCGGCCGGAGGCAGCACAGATTTGCTGCTACTGCTGTGTTCCTCCGGCTCTTTCAATGTCATTCGGGCTTGAGTGAGTAACGCGATTCAAGCTGAGGGGATGAGATAGGGGAGGAGGAAGGATGATGGAATGGCACGGGGGAGAGAGAAGGTTGTCTGTCTGTCTGTCTGTTTGTCTGTCTGTCTGTCTGTCTGTCTGTTCGTTCGTTCGTTTGCAGCTGTAGTGGTCACTTTGAAGCATTTGGACCACCCGCCGGCCCCGGGGCGGCTTCGCTAATGCCTCCGTTGACGCCATTGATGATAGAGAAATGCACCAACGGATTTATTAATTCTCAAGGATACTTTGCAAGATGTCTGGCCCAAAATTGCAGAAGAATGCACTGGAAATCTTAATTTGGTCGCCCTCTGGTCTAAAGAGCAAGGACGGCAGCAGAGTGCATAATGTAGTGACATTGGTATTACAGCACATGCGTACAGTGTTGAGCAACTCCTATCGAGACTCACTTTACTATCCTACGCAGTGTAAAAAAAACTAACCGAACATGAGACGAATTCGTCTCAGAGAAAGAATCGCAATCTCACCCACAGTCACGATTTAGCGGAAACGATCTTTTTTCTTCCTTCTCTTTGTACCTTAATTTTGAGTCTCTCTCGCCCGCCCACCCAGACCGTAATGAGTCGAACATACCCTACAACTCCGGCCCCAAAAGACAGCATTAAACTCCCAAGGTAGGGGAGCAAAGTAAGTACTGTATCTGCGAGACAATGACGTAACCTGACCCCCGTTTTTTCCCTCTTTTTCGGGCGGAAAAAAGGGCGAGGAAAAAATACACTCATGCACTGCTGAGTCGCTGAGTGTGTTTCTGTCCGATAGAGCTGCTTAAAGGAAGTGAGACGATGTACTAATCCTTTACTTCCTTCCTTCTCAGTCAGGCAGCAAAGGCCGATCTCCAATTTTCGTCGTGCTGCCTGCAAACTCGCGATTGCGCTGCTAATTTCGAGTCTTCGCAGCGGGAGACTCGAGGCCAGAGAGTGTTTTGATTGGCTTTTGCCATGCACACGCGCGCGCGCGCACGCGCACGCACACACACACACACACACACGCGTTCCGGCAGTTGCGTACCTACATAGCACAGTAATAGTGTTCAGCAGTCGTTAGGTCCTGATTAAGATCGTACGGGCATCCCTGCCAGAACCTGCCGCCGACATCCCTTTTTTTGAGGTAGGGGGGTGCGGCTACGAGAATCCGATCCACTGAATTTCTCTCCCGTTACACTTTATGCAAACGCAGCGCGATCGCCAATCTCCCCCACTTATTCAGCTGGACCCTGCGTACCTCCACCCTTGGTTGACCTACGCGCGCACGAGCTCGGCCACGCTGGGCCTGAGAGAGAGGCCATCGTAATATGCACTCTCGAGGAAATTTCCTTCTTCTCTGGATGCAAATGAGTCCCTGCACGCACACTAGGTAAGAAACGCATTGACGCCCCTGAATTTACGGCCCACCGAGAGTGAGGGAGCGAGGGCAAGAAATCACGCCGCAAACCACTGCGCGAATGAGGGCCCAGCAGCAGCAGAAAAAGGCCATTAAGCAGAGATGATTGTATTGCTCTATCTACCGGGTTTGGTATTAGGGGCCCACAATGTTATTACACATGCTCATGAGACTTGACTGAGCGGATAAGAGCTCTATACATCTCTCCATCCACTTTTTCCCCCCCTCTTCTAAAAGGACTTCAGCGGACTTGGTGTTTCAGCTTTGGGTGTTCCGCCGTGCACCCTGAGTATGTGGGCTATGCATTCACCACAGTCTGGTTATGACAGTCAAGGATGCACCGACGGACGTGCAGCACGCACCAAAAAAAGTGCTCCGGAGAGTCACTTCAGTGTGACTAAGTTTCCTCGCATACCTGTCGACTTAGGAGGCTGTGAGTGCCAGAGTGGAATGAAGCATCTGCCATTGCTCTTGGAGGCTCATGCTGTACTCAGTGGGCATGGGAGGAGGCCCCTCAAGTAGAGAAACCATTCCTCGCGGCCGCTAACGACGCGGCAATCATTATTTGATGGTAACGAGAGCTCGTGAGAAAATGAGATTGTCTCTTACCACCAAGCATCACCATCCGCACGTCCAGTGCACGCACGCACGCGCGCACGCGCGCACACACGAACAATTGCATACGAATGCGGACAAAGAATGAGAATTCATTTTCCGCTATCCTTGGGCTAGATTCAAGCGATTTCACCCTTTTGACATGGACTTTTTGCTGTCACTTTCTTGCCTTGATGTGACCTCTGTGCAGACCACGTACACACAGGTAGAAAGTACACACGTACGCAGGAGAGAGAGAAAAAAAAGTACAGTACTTTTTGCGTCTCTGTAAGGGAGATAAGAGCAGGAAAAAATTCTCTCATTCGCGTCAATCCCAGGCGTGATCTCTTAATGGTTCAGTACTTTCTCGCTGGGTGACCGCAGAAGCTTCCGGTTTCATGACTTGTCGAACTGTGTCGTAACGAACGTTGTCACGTGCAGTAAGTACAGGTTCGAGCACACCGTGGTGGGCGACTCCAGATCGGCGTTTAGCAGCAGGTCTGCCTGGGACATTCCGAGCACAAAACAGTATGCATATTTGAAGCTCAATTTCTCTCCTCTCTCCATTTTCATGCCTTCACGGACTCTTTCTGTGCAAACAATTCGTGTGCACGCACACTCAGAGAAAGAAAAAAACGCACGTAGAGCTCATAATTCCGTGAGACCAAGAGGTAATAGTAATAATATGTGCTCGCCCCTTTTAGAGGGGAAAATAGTTTGAGGCCCGAGTATTAATGAAGGGAAGTCTTTCTCGCTCTCTCTGCCTCTGAGTGACTGACCTCAGTGACGACCCGCAGACGACTGAGAAAGTGCCCGGGGGCAGGACGGAACCAACTTTGCCGTCTTCTCACTGGTTACCGCACTGCAGCGTTGCTGACGCTGAAGCGGCAACAGGAACGTTGAGGTATCCATTAGTCCTGTCCTTCCTGTCAGTTTGACTTTTGCTGCTCCGTCCAACTGTGTGATGACCAAGAGGGAAGAAACCGTGGTGTCATCACCAGGGTGACGTTGCCAGTACTGTGCAAAGTGCATGTTAGTTGCAGGCAATCACACATCTGCCCGCAACGACTGGCGATGCTCAGAAGATGAGGGAACATTAAGGCCCTGGACTCTATGACCGAGTCGAGGAGCAGCCACACCCGCACTTTCGCAGACGCACCAATTCCTCCCACCGGATCTGGCACCAAACTCCGTCTACAGCTATTACATCATACAGTTTAGCACTAAATGCACTTGACGTCAACCGCAGGATGGATAAAAGTTGAGCTTTGAGGCCCACTTGAGCTTCTGCTCAATCACTTCCAGCGGCAGCGCCGCCCATCTCATCTAACTAACGTCGAAACTCTTCTCAAGTGTCCAAGAAAGAAGAAGTAGGAGCAGCAGGCCTGGCCCCAATATTTCTTAGGGAGGAAATTTCGCCCGCGGGCCTACCCATTGTCTACACAATGACTGCTTCTTCTTGAAAAGCTTTGCTTCAAAAGTTTTGCCATCAAGCGTTAGGAGGAGGAGCGCGCGCATTGTAATCGCATTAAGGTGTTCCTCTCCACTCAATCATGAGGACGGGGGGGGGGGGGGGAGAGCGAGAACTCGTCACTGAATGATGGGGCCCCGACTCACCCAATGATGACTTCCCCCCCCTCCCCGTCTGCCGCCCTCAGGCACGCTGATTACTGGTCATCAGGACCGCAGGCAGGGGCCTCTTCTCCTTAGTTCGTCATTGAATCGACGTCACAGCATCCAGCGAAGTCTGGTGCCAAAGCTGACTTTTCTTCTTCACCGGGACGAGGTTCCGACTGCTCCCGTGCATGCACGCATTTCTGGTGGAAAATCTGCGTCGCAACTTTGTTGTGATGCATTTTGAGGGGGGGGGGCAGAAGAGGGCTGCACCTCCAGCTCCACCACAGCGGCCCATTGTTGACTTGTAATTAATTGTGCACGGCGAAATGGGGCACTGCGCTCTGTGTGTGCAGATGCGGTAATTTGTGATGGTTTATGTGCAAGTTCTGCTGGTAGCACGTCCTCGTTGTCCCGTAATTTATCGCTGTTTATATTCCCATGACTGAAAATATGGCGCAATTAAGTCTCTCTCTGCCTCTTCTGCTGCCGGCAGCAGAAGCACCAGCCAGGGGTGCTCACAAGGTTCTCCTCCACACACTCGTGGATGATGCGATGTCAGGAGCTGCTGGCTCCGCTGCTCAGCTGCTGCTTTTGGCAAGCGTTGGACCCAAGATTGCATTCTGCTCATTTTCGTGACCTGCCCCGCGTAAATCGGTGCTCTCCGCCCTCCAGCTCCATAAGCCGGGCGGAAAATGCGGAAAACCTCGGGAAAACCACTTTGAGGAGGGATCAGGCAGAAGTGTAAAAGTTTTGGGACAAAGGGGCTGCTGCCGATTCAACTTTCATTATTTCTTTGTCTTCCCTCTTCTTCTTCTCTCGCCCTGCTTTTTAGGAAATGGAGAAATGTAAAGTTTGGCAAAGAAAAAGAAAGGGGAATACGCAGACTCTCCCTCCGTCAGTCTTTCTTCAGAATTGGAAGAAGAGGAAAAGTTGCCACTGCTCTGGTGTCTGTGCGAAAGCCTCCATCTTCTCATTTTGGACGAGAAGGAAAAAAAAGAAGGGTTGTGGGGGAAAGAGAAACTTTGCGAGCAAACGTATAAGTTTGGGCACTCAACTCGTTGTGGTATCGCCATGCATTTTGATAACAGTCAATAAAGGAAGCCAATCAGACCGGAGCAAAGTGTGGTGGGGGTCGAGTCAAAATGGGGTGCGAGAACAGGACTTGAGCGGGGGGGGGGGAGGTAAGTTCTTTTTTTTTTCCTGGTGACTTGGATACAACAAAAAGACCCATGCAGACTGGGGATTTCCTTAATAATCCCCTTGTACCATTGGCTAATGGACAAACTCCCTGACGTGTTGTTTGTGGCTGCGACGAGGAAGTTTGAAAAGCTTTGGTCATTGCACTCCAGTGCTGAGAGAGGGGGAAAAGAATATTTGCTCCCGCTTTTCCAATATTGTCTGTGAGCTCATAGTGTACGAATGTCCGAGTAGTAATTGGCTCTTGAGAAGGAAGGGGCCGAAATGAATGGAACAGACACCTCTTTGTCCATTCTTTTCTCTCCGGGTGCCACCAAAACTACAACGAAGTGGAGAAGAGGCCAAAGGGTTCCAGTCCTTCCTTCCTGCCTGCCTGCCTGCCTGCCTGCCTGTTTTACACCGAGGAAGTGAGCATTTCACATATGAAAGTGTGTGTGAAACAAAGAATTCTTTGACGACCGAGTTATACGAAGGAATTACCTGCTGCTGCCTTCCCCACCAGCAGTGTGAATGGATAGGTGTACGACGATTTATTCACGGTCCCGTGCAGAAATGCGCGCACGTGCAGAGGCATTCTGCATGCAGGAGTCTTCAAAGAGTCTCTGTCACAATGCACACACACACGTACGTACGTACGTACGTACGTACGTACGTATGTACACTGGCTCGTACACGCGTTGATAACAGCAAAGGTTTATTCGAGAAACCTTAAGTGGTGCTGGAGCAAAAATTTCTGAAGCAGAACTGCCACAGTTACGGTCCGTTTGCCCACGTCAAGGCCCTCTGCGTGCCGTTGGCACCGTAGCTTTTGGTATCAGTAGTGGCAAAGTGGGAGAAGAAAATGAAACGACAGACCAGAAGAAGAAAAAAATGTCGACTTTGGAAAAAAAATTGCGATTATTAGGTGCAATCTGAGCGTTCATAAGGCATGACAACAAGCTGCAAAGTGTGTTGATTCGGATGAGGCCGCGCAGTCATTGTGCCGCTGCCACAAAACGAATATTCGTGCCCGATTTGAGCGGGCACCCGTCGAACAGCAGCAGCGTCGTCCCCGGTGCACGGACGTTTTGTCCGAGATCGGTCCCATCAATCGTCGGATCGCCCGGGTTCGGACCTGCGAGCTGCCCTCCCACAAATAGCGACGAAACAGCCAATTTGCGTCCCCCCACATCACGTCAACAGAAGTGTTCAGATCACGAGAACGAAGATTTTTGGACAAGTAGCAGCCGCTCGGGTCATTTGGTCTTCATTTGTCCGCCGGCCAAGGCAACTCGGTGCCCGGTGTAATTTGACAGAAAAAAAAATGGCCACGAATAGGACGTAAGAGCAGAAAAAAATGAACCAATGTTTGAAGGCTCGCCTGCATAGCATAATTTCTCTCTGCTGCATGGATGAATGTGAGCGGCAGCAGAGGTAAAGTCAAAATATTTTCGCTCAGCTACGCTTCACGCTCTCTCTCTTTAACTCTCTCTCTGTCTCCCCGCGTGTGCAGACAGCGTCGGAGGCAGCAGCATTTCTAATTGGACACACACCGTCGCCCATTTCTCTTTCTTTCTCTCGCTCTCGTGCGATTCATCTCTATTTTTTTCTCCGCGGAGCCCTCCTCCTGCTCCTCCTGCTCCTCCTGCTCCTTCTGCTCCTCCTGCTCCTCCGGCTTCCCCGGCTCCCCCTGCTCCCCCGGGAACCTCCAGCTCCTCCACACGGTGCAATTGGCGATGCAATGAGAGAGGTGCGACTGTGCGTGCCAGAGACGATTGGACCTGCTCATTAGCGCGGTCTTTTTTCACTGCCGACTCACGATAGCCATCTTCCTAGGCCTACAAATGGCAAATTTTGATCACTTTCGGGACGACGACGAGGAAGAGCAGTACGACGACGACGACGACGACGACGACGACGACGACCCCAGGCAGACCTAAGACCTTTCGACAAGTTTTCTCATTTACAACAGAAGAGGACGAGATGTTAAACACACGCTCCGCTCTAAAATGGGCCTACTCCCTCCCCCCCCCCAAAAAAAAAAGTTTAGGCGTCCGAGCAATAATTAAAAGGTCTCGCATAATTTCCTGTTGCCCGAGTCGAGTTGACGCCGGCTGCCGGCCTGCCTGTGGCCGGCCTGTGGCCTGCCGACCTGCCCGGCCGCTGGCCCGGCCGCCAGTCTGCCTTTGTCCATAGAGTACGTCGTGTACGTCGTCGAGAAGTAGTCCTACGTGCGACGGAGGAGTTTTTTCTTCTTCTTCTCCTTCGTCTCGACTACCTCACGATCGAAATTTAAGTTGAGCGTGCAGGCAAAGTTTCGTTTAATTTTCGTGCCTCGCGGTGGGAAAACAATCTTGGGCCTCTGGAGTTCTCAGCATTTCTGTAATGGTGGAGAATGAACTAACGCTGTCCTCCCCACGTCAGCCGTCATGTCAGAGCAGCACCGATCCGACATTCCGAAGAACCTTCAATAAGTTCTTTTACGGTAACGCACAGTTTATGCCAGCGTAGTAGAAAAAGCATCGGTGATGACGCTTATTGCTCATAATATGTGCGAGTGAAATTGATGACTGTTGGCGTGGTTGCCTCTATAAATTTATCGGGCTTATGTAGTCACATGCCAAGTCAATCCAATGGGCCTAATACAATGTGGTTTTTTCGCCCCCTCCGCTTGCCTTTTCACGCCTGGAGGCCTGAGAGAAAAACAACGGAAAACTTGGAACAGCTACACGAATTGACCTACTAGACTTGATGGGCGTTGGATGACGTAAAAGCAATCACGCCTCCATTCATCAGCAGCATCATTCACCAGAGAGCAGCCAGGAAGAGGCTGAGCAGATTGAAGAAAAACGCCACAACAACGACGTCAGCAAGAGGAGCTGAAAGCAGCCCTGGCGTGCGCACTGCGACTCCCATCCAACCCACGTACGTGTGATGGACTCGTCCTCGTCGGTCGAGTGCACGGGTGAGAAGCGATTTCTCGTCAATAGCGTCTTTTGTCATCCCACTTCGGTCATGCCGTGGGTGGACTGACTGAGCATAGAGCACCAGGGAATGTGGAACACGATCCGCACAGCAGCATTAACGCCAGAATGCAACAAATCGATGTGCAGGCAAAGATTTCTGCCGCGGTTCATCTTTCGTCTTCGTCTACTTGATCCACATCCTCCGGTTCTCATGAGACCGGTCGAGGAGTTATCTCACTATATCCATCCATGGGGAAAGATGATGCATAGTTTGGCTCCTTTCCCCTCCCCGAAAACAAGAGGGGAATGGAAAACATAAAAGGGCAAGAAGACATGGTTGTTGCAGGCACTTTTTCCGGCAAATGTGAAGGAGAAGCGAGCTCGTTTGTCAGCTGAGAACAAGCGGATTCGAATAAATTCACCAAGAATAGACGAAGAGTGTACGAGAGAAGGCACATAAATACGTCACTCGGGGGATTTGTTTGGGGTGTTGGAGAGGTGTGATAGCGCAGCCTGAATAGTGTGTGCACATCCATTTCGTTCAGGAGACACAGACAGAATGAATGAATGAATGAACGAATTTTCGAAAGCAGGAAAGAATTTTTTTCTCCTGCAAACGAACTTCGTCCTCCTGTTCTTCTCCACTGCTCATTCCGATAATCGGGCTTGTAGTAAATTGCCGAAATACCATTGACGCAGCAGACGCCAAGGGGGAGGCAGGGAGAGAAGTGGAAGGGACAGACGGCTTCACGTACGTGTACGCAGTCACCACCGGGTCCGACATCACCACGCTGCTCGTGGCCAAGTCTGACTGGACCCGCAGGCTCGAATGATGAGGTCTTACCATGCACAGGTGTGGTGGGTCCGATGGCGAAGACTCCTCCCCAGAGCAGGAGGAGCGAGAAGAATTTCCGATGGGTCATTCTTGCGCTATCTCCCACCCCTCTAAACAGGAGATGCTGTCTCCGTAATTCTTCCTCACTCACTCCGCGCTATCGGCAATCTCGGCCTCGGCAGCCGTCGAGAGTCGTCGCCATGTTGCACATTCTGCACTCGCCAGAGATCGAATCGGGCGACGAAAGCACAGAGATCAAGGTCTGGCAGTAGCCATGAGTGTTGCAAAGAGTTTGACAGTGTTTCTCGACTTGAACGAGAAGGGAGTCTTGGAGGGAGACTCTTCGGGCTCTTCTTGGGCGGATGTTGTTTCTCTATTCTCTTTTTCCCCCTCCCCCAGCCGCAGCAGGAGCAGCGGGTTCTCCCCAGGATAATGGTAGAGTAATGCACCCGCGCTTAGCTGCTGCCGCCGTTGCTGGCGCTGTTGATCACCTTTCCCACGCTGTCTTCTCTACACGAGGTGAGTCGGCTAATATCACTTCCCCCCCACCCGCTCACACACCAACTCGGGCAACACAGGTCAGGTTCGTTGGCATTAAAGCCAAAGACGTGATCAGAGAGGTCTTTTTCGTTCGACGTCTCTCTCGTTCAGCCTCCCCCCGCGCCAGAAACTCTCACGCAACTGATCAGAGGTCGTCGCCGTTGTCGTCGTCGTCGTCGTCGTCGCCGTTAGAAGAGAGCGAGAAGGAGCGCGCGCGACATCAAGGAGGAAAAAAAAAAATGGAAGCGGCCGACGGCGAAGCAAAACGCCGGTGAAAGACTGAAAAAAAGTTTGCGAAACGATGATGATCGGAGACTTCAGACGGAAGGCAAATAAATAACGAGCAGGGATAGTGCAAGTCGTCCCGCCATTTAGAGCCGCTCTTCCTCAGGAGGGAGAAACCGTCCGCTTGTTTACTTTTTACCACGCTCCAGGATCACATGTAGTGGTAGTCGAGACCATCTCTCTTGGCTACTATGAACTACATGGTAGAACGGACGGACAAAACATTTGACTGATGAGTAAGGATGCGCGCCCGCCATTACGAGTGCTGCAGTTTTTCCCCTCCACCAAGGAGATCATTCATAGCGGTGGTTGAGAAGACCGCCTAAACGGCAATAGCCGCATCTTCCGACAACTTGCCCGCGGCTGCGGTGACTGCGGCGGCGGCGGCGGCGGCGGCGGCGGCTTCCTTTGGGTCAAGGAGCCACCGACATACATAAAGGGAGGCAAGGTCACGAGGATCCTGTCTAAATGCCTCTCGAGTTGCTTAAGTGAGCAATTTTACTCAACTGCACGTGATCGTTTCAGTCACCCTGTTGTTTTTTGTCGCTAAGCGTCGCTTTTTGGCAGCTCTTTTTCTTGGCTTGTCCGCACCTTCAGGGCCAGCATCACTGGGCTTGAAGGTGAATCAACTCTATGTGCACTATAAATGCACATATTTGGAGCTACTTTCTTCAAAGGCAACAAACTTTGTCGGGTACGTGCAAGATCCATGACTGTGTTCTGAGCAGAAAAGCACTTGCTCATGACTGTAGGCAAAAAACGAAAACAAATCAGCATTCATCTAACTCCTACTGCAATGAAACGGAAGAGGTTGCAAGATGAGAAGCTGAATTGGTTGCACCGCACAAGGCTTTTGCCTTGATCACCTCCAAGGCCCTCAAATGAGAGGATCAAGCAGTCAGTGGCTGTGACATTTAAAAAATGTGTCTTTCGCAACACTTTGTCAAGTGACTCATTTCGACAAGTTTACATGAGTGAAGCTTTAAATTTCTCTTCATGTTGTCGTTTCATTGATTGAAATGACTTTTTTCCGAGCATAAAAACCAGCGGTTGTACTGTTCCTCATTCAGCTTCACTGGTGGCACTTTTAAAAGTGATCTAAATTGACCTCTCAGGTTATACTTTGCAAGTGAAAAACTTCCTGCAAGTTCAGCCCGAGGACTCGAGGAGGCTCAAAACTCAAGACCCGAGGACTCGAGACTCAAAGCTATGCATTGCAGATTCACTTGAAGCGGAGAGCGCAGATTTAAGCCAAATAATCTTCATCCTACACTTACAAGCAGTCGCCCTCGCATCCTACGCATAATGACCCAGTGGAGCTGCTGAATGGAAAGCAAAGAAATTCAATCTAGCGCACTTTGTGAGCGCTTCCGGACTTTTGCACGATTTTCGCCAAACAGTCGATTTGACTGGCAAGTGCGAGCTAAGATACAGTATGAAAGTCCGCCTCTTCTGCGACAGCGTTTTTCTGCTCTGTTATTCATTACACGCTGGTCCCGGAGAGTACGAAGTCAGCGGCCGGCGGAGCAAAGAAAGCACGTCTGCTAAAACCGAATGAATTGCAAGCGAACTCACTAGAGCGAGTGAAAACTGCTCAGACAACGCAAATTTTCGGAAGACGGAACCGAGCCCCTCTCCCTTTTTTTTTTTTGAAAAAAAAAACAACACGCATTAAATGAAAATTTTCTGCAGTTTGTCGCAGTTTCCGCTCTCTCCGCAAGAGCTGCTGGTATCGGTAAGTGTGCTCGCACTGCAGTGGCACATGTAATGAGCGGGGCCGAGCGTGCTGTCCTGGACGACGTCCTTGTGGGGGCGTCCCGATATCGTGTCCTGGCGCACAATGCACAAGGGGAGAGAGAGAGAGAGAGAGAAAGATGTTTGCGCAAAGGCTTTCTTAAGCACGAAGCGCCGATTTTTCTTCTTCTTTCACTTGTTTTCTTTGCGTGCACGCGGAAGCAAAGACGAACGAATGACAGAGGAAGCAAAAGAAGATTACCTCAGTGCTCTTTTCTGTCAAGAACCAGAGAAAATGGAAGGGGTAACACGGACGAGGCTGAAACAAAAGGTCCTAATTTGAGGAAAAAAACAAGTAGACTCATCCATGCTTTTTTTAGGTCTCTACCTCATGAAGGCCAATGACGGACGCAACCGAGTCTGGATGAAGAAGCCGGGCAAAAAAACATGAATCCTCATCTTTTCCTCCCTCAGGCGTCTGCAATTTTCAAGCTTTCGCGTGTCTGTGTTGTACTCATTGTTATTGTACTCGTGCTCGAAGTGTCTCCTCCAGTCTGCAGCATGAGTCGGTGCAGGCGGCCCAAGTGCGTTACACACGGTACGTTCATACGTGCGCGTATGGGGGGAGGGGGGTTGCAGTCTGTGCGTACGCAGTGGACTGGGAGAAGCCTGACATGAAGAATTCTGTGTGCCTCGACGTACGTGTAGACAGCGGAGAGGAAGAATGAAGGAAGATAGCGGAGAGAGCTCGTAAATCGAATATTCATGCTTAAATTGGAGGGGAGCAGCAGAGAAAAGTAGCTCATACTTGACGGCTCGCTAGCATTTTCTTCTCCCAGTTTCAGCTCAGTTTGGCAACTGCGCAGGTAGGAATAGAAAATACGGACAAGTTGCGTGCGCCAACGCCAGAAAAGAATAGAAATGCAGTATTTGAGTCTCCATTTTTTTCTTCCATTCTTTCTTCCACCCAGATTTGCATCTGCTGAATTATCTCGTACAGTCTGCTCGGAGTATGACTGGGCGCACGCATTGTACTGTTTCTACACTGACAGAAATCTATGCTAATGCTAATTGAACGACCTATTTCACTTTGAGACCAAGCGCGCTGAAAGCACGCTGGCATTTTGTGCAAATTTGCCTGCAAGCATCAAGACAAAAAGTTAGCGGTTCTTTCTGTAATGCCGTAGAGCTAACTCAAAATTTGCTGTAATTTGTACGTGTACAGCGAGAGGAGCAGCCGCTTGGCGGAACTGCACTACCTAGGAAGTCAAGTGCTCGCTGGCTGCTCTGAGGAGCCGGTGAAGTGCACGAAGACCTAGGAGTGACGACGACTATTACTGATCTTGTGGTTAGTCCATGGTCATCTCCAGTCGTCAGGAGAGATCGACGAGGAAGTCCTTCTTGCCGTGCACTGCAACCGCGTGGCTGGCGTGCGCTGCACCGGTGACCTGAGGGTCAGCTCAGTGGTCATGAAGACTTTATTCAGGGCGGTTACACCAGCAAAACAACTCTTTTTTCTTCGTCTCTACTCATAACTGAGTTTGGTCTCCCTTGCCATGAATGTGGCAGAAGAAGATGAAGTAAATCTTTGAATCATAATAATAATAGAATATAAATAAGAATAATAGAATCATAATAATTTCGTACAGCTTTGATGTCGTGTTCCAAAAGTCCCTCAACCTCCATTATTTTCATCCGCAGCACTGTTTATGAAAGAGTCTGGAGCAAACCCAGAACGGAGAAGGGCATCAACAAGCATGAGGGGCGCTCAAGGAGAAAAAATCATACTCTTCGCGTCAAGCTATATGAGAACCTCAAAGTGTGAATTTTTTGGAGAATAATCGGTTAACACTTGTAATCAACTTCTGTTTGTCAGCTAATTTTTAACCCAACACAGGTCGTGAGCACGTAAAGAGAGGTGTCCTACAAATGCCAAGAAGCACTTTTATGTAGGAGAGGTTAAGTGCATAAGAAACATGAACTCCTGATGAAGGAGAACACTTTTGCTTCTGAGCAACATGGTCTCCATAAGTAGACTTGCGTGAGGTGTTTAGCTTTTGCCACAGTTTTTCATCCTGACATCATCATCGTCATGATGTGAACGTGTCCGAAGACCGTGTGTCCTTTAAATGTGAAGGGGTCTTGCAGAACACCTCTCGTGATTTGCCTTGTGTTAAAGATCGCTTGTCATGAAGTACAGTCCTAAGCGTCCACAATTTTTGCAGGATAAAATATAGACTTTATGAGTGTGACGCTGTAGCTGGCATAGACTGTGTGTGCCTGAAATCGGTCGTCCTGACAGGGATTGCCAAGATCCAGCACCAGGAGCAACTGTGTGACTGGCCTGCCTGATGCCAGAGCGCTTAAAGGGCAGGAACCTCTAGAGGATGTGAGTCAATTTTTATCTGTTTCGGTGGGTCTTTCCCAATGCCAAAATGCTAAATGCCAAAACTTCACGTTCGGGCGCATCTGTTGTCCGTTCTCCCTTCATTCTATGGAACGAGCCCGGCTCAAAGCGGGAAGTTCCAAAGGCTCGAGACCTTTTTGGGGAAACTCGATGGGCTCGATTCCATCCCTACTTCATTCGTCCTTTGCTCTCACTCACCTAGCTATTCCAGCAATAGCCAGCGAACGTAAAATTTTTGCATTATTGTCTTTCTTCTGTAAAAATCTTGTGATGCTACAATATTGTGCAGAAAAAATTCAATGCCCTCCAACAGCACCAGAAAATTGTTGTTGGGTTTTGGAAATTTTGGCTCCAAATCCCCAAAACTTTTCCTTTCCTCTTATGCAGTCCATTTCTAGCCTTTACTTACGCCAAGGACTGTAGTAAGAAGAAGTTTTTTTGTAAAGATCTAGAGGTTTCTCTCAAAAAACCACAGCTAGAGGTTGTCACATAAGTTGATGCAAAGAGTACGATTGTTTATGCTTGAGTGCTCGTCCAACGTCCACTGGAAGTCTCCTGACTGGAGGAAAACAAAGTCTAATGATGACTGGTATTAAGTTCTAGTAATCCTAACAGCCTAAAACCCTTGATGACTTTTAAGGCACACTGGCGTAGCTGGCAGCAAAAGTGCTGACAGACGTTTACCTCACACGAGGTCTAACTCGCTTCCTTGAAGTGATGGGTCAAAAGTTTGCATGCAAAGTTGCTGCGGAAGCTTCATCGCTCATCC
>JAAUXU010117991.1_pt1 | contig 55728 bp, 37 predicted proteins | sample 7278151 | NCBI WGS metagenome assembly JAAUXU01 (sample SAMN14350113, study PRJNA611818) | marine sediment metagenome | isolation source: surface marine sediment (1.8m) | place: French Polynesia: Moorea | collected 2018-08
AGGAGAACGAACTAAGTTGGCTTCTCTATTCTGCTCTCTCTCTCTCTCTCTCTCTCTCTCTCTCTCTCTCTCTCTCACACACACACACACACACACACACACACACACGCGCACACACACACACACACAAAGGGTGCGCGCGCTGGCGCAAGTACACACATACAAAAGGCGTCTTTTTGGCGAGACTTCGAGATTTCACGGTCTCATTCCCCGCCTGACTGAGTTCTTCCCAGCCGAGAAGTTGGTGAATTCTTCTCAGTTTGCGTCCTCGTGCAACTCTACTTCAGCGTGCCCAAGTTCTCGTCCTCACGCTTTAAAGTCTTTTGCATTGACACCAGACTAAATACCAAGCAAACCAGGAGAATATTTTACCCGATATTCTCCAAGTCACCATTGACGTCACAGTGGCGTGAAGTAGTGTAAATGCATGGAACAACTGCTTCCAGTTCAACTGATCTCCGCCTCCGGACTTGATTTGTTGACATGGGAACCACAGTTTTTGTCAGTCATACCAGCTTGGTCAAAATGGGGGTCAACGTTTCGTCTGCTAAGCTTGTGCACGTGTCGCATCGATATCTTGCTTCGCCATTTTCTGGCGATCTCATGCAGGGTTTTTTTTCCGGAACAACTGAACATTCCTTTAACTTCCTGATGTAGACTCAAAAAGACTGTTCAGTTTAATTGTATATGACATAATTTTTACGTCACCTACATTGAGCACCTGATCATTCGAAGTGACTACCAAAGTCAAAAATGGTGACTACCATTTTTCCTTAGCGGGACCTACTATGGGCCATCCCTGGAAGTTGAAAAATCCCAACACCAAACATCGTAGAAAGAATCAGCAAAAGTTTCATCTGGACTAACTATCAGCTCATCCACTGGACATTCAACATATCGTACCAACATCGAATGTCACAATGTTTCGTCTTGGCTTTGCGAATATCGTCATATCGATTAATTTGGGATATCGCACAGTCTTGGCTACTGACAGAAGTCGTGAAAAGTGGAGATTGTGCGCATGCGGTCATTTGTGACGCTAGCACATGGTCATTACATTACATAACATTGTTGTCATTTAAGGCGGGGTCCCATTTCATTTTCCGCACCCTGTCATAATGCTGAGCCCAACTTTGCTCAATGTCTTCTAAATCTGGCAAAAGAGTAAATTTCTCTCTGTACACATCGAGTCTATATACACAGCTCTCTGGAGCTCTCACCTCTATTGTCTCGTTACGCGGCGGAGTCAACGGCCGCTGGATGATTTTTTTTGCCAAAAATTGATTCATTGCTTGACAAAGGAGAGAAAGAAACGTTAGCACCCCCAGAGATAATTGTACTGAATGCTATCTTATATATAGGGGGAGACTTATTTACTGAACTGAATGGATGGGTCGGCGGGAAAAAATCATATTGCGTGAACATTCCACAACTTGGAGGAGCAGCTGCTTCTTCGGTTACTATTGCTGTCTCATTCCCTGTCAAGACTAGAGAAAAATTAGGAGACAGGCAAGAGAGGAGCATCTTCAGCAATCAATCATGGCCAGTATAAACGCATTTATTGGACCATGAACGACGCCGAGTCCGCTTCAGTGCCACGTACTGCATAGTACTGCTCCTGTATTCGCCTGAAGTCCCAGTCATGCCTGGTCACGTCCCTGGCGAAGTCATGAGCTTGACCGGGGCCGGTCAAGCTCATGACTTCAGCGTCTGTTGTTGCCTCCCCGAGGTACGTCGGTAGCATCGGGTTTGGTGGACACCCGACGTTTCTGTTCCGACGTTTGGCCGAAGTGACGCAAGGAAACGTCTCATTTCCACCTATAAAGAAGCACCTTCTTCTGCCTCTTCACACCAGAGTGAGCACCTACCTCTGGCGCTGATAGAAGCGCGCGCGTAGACAAAACGTCTGGCTACGTACGACGTCTGCACATAGTGCGGCCCGTCCGTACCTGCAGTGCCTACGATTGGGGCATGTCCGTCGTTAGGGAGGAAGACTTTGGTAGGCCTACTGATGACGTTCTATAAAGGGGCCGACAAACCCTCGTCGACGCCTCATTAGGTACCGGAGAGTCGTCACGCGGAACCCGACTTGAAAATTCACCGCAGTTACTGAGGAATAACAAATCCTCAAATCTCCCAAAGCCGCCCAATCAGAGAAGGAATCTTGACAAGTGAGTGAAGAGACGATCGGGTGTCTTTCTTTCCATCAGGCAAATCGGAAATAACAAGTCTTTTTTTCTCTCTCTTCTTTTCCCGCAAAAGGCTGCAGGCGAGTTCGTACCAAGAGGCTTTCAGAAAGCGATTTTGAGCTCTTTTCAGGGTTCTTGGGATTCCACAATTGTCTCCCAACTTAGGGGCGACGACAACAGGGAGGTAAAAAATATGGCGCATTTTTCACTCCTCCCCTCAAAGAAGAGGCAGCTAAATGCGAGTGTTAAAAGAAGGTTCTCACTTTGGGGGAAGTGTGAGAGAGACCATCTTTAGAACTACAGCCCTGCTTTCTCCATACAGACAGACCCTAAACCACTCGTCCCACTCAAGAGTTCTAGAGGCTTTAGAGAACTGAGTTATCGGCGCTAGGGCAGACAAAAATATTTTTTTGTTTCTCGGGCCAAAGAGGCAACCAATACTGACTGATTTCGCTTGGAAGCTTGACTTTGCTGGGGACAGAAAACCTTCATATCCACGCCAGGCTCTTCTCTCTTTTTTTTGCAGACATGAGAGACAAGGGAGTGGTGCAATTTCTCCTCGTCCTGGCCGTGACCATCGGGGCCGAGGAGGTGCCCAAGTCCATGCTGAAGAAGGTGGCCCTCAACAGTCTCATGGAGAGCTGCTGGGGGAAAGAAAATGTCCGGCAATTTCACACACGTGTGCGCTCTGCAGTCGAAAAGTGCCTGAACTACCAGGACAACTTTGTGGTGAGTGAATGAGTGAGTGAGTGAGTGAGTGAGTGAGTGAGTGAGTGAGTGGGCAAGTGAGTAGGTGAGTGAGCAGAAGTCTTGACAGAATTTTGGCAAACTTGGATCTCATTACACTATCTTTTGTAATATCTGTTGTTATAAAGGATCCTACAGGTGTTTTGCATGCTCGGCTATTCAAACACATCGTTCATCCTCACCGAAAAAAAGCTGTCTGAAAGACGAAGGATGTTTTTAGGCCCTCACCCACCCAAACCCTCCATTTTTCACATTTTGAGGACCTCGTGCTTTTGAGTTTGTCGGAGAAAAATGTCCATGTCATGCAACGCAGAAGCGTCCACTTTTTTGTTGCTGCCCCCTCCCTTATTCTCTCTGTTGGCAAGAAATTCCTGCTTTTCACAAGCTCTTAGACCTCATTTACAACGTTGCAACCTTAATGCACAGAAAGCAAGATCTCAAACTTGGGTTCGTTGGAAAGCCATTTTCCTGGCTCAGATTAGCGATTCGGTAGAGATCACGCTGGCGACGACGCTTCGAATGTTTCACTCTTTTTCGCCGGAAAGATTGAAAGAGTTCTGGGCTGAGGAAACAATTTCTCCTCCTCACGCATCCATCACGCCGCCGCCGCCGACTTTGGTGCATCAAATCTCCTTTTTTACGCATAAAAACTTTGTTGCCGAGAGATTAAATTCCTCAAGCGTCAGGTGCTTACGTCTTCTGCTCTCCTCCCCCCTAAAAGTGGCCGCCTGCAGTCAAGCGACTCTACCATACGGAGGTGGGTGAGGTGGGCTTGCTGCTCTCTCAAAAAAACACCATTTGGGAGCCACTCGCTCATTCCACTTAAGTCATACTCAAACTTTATTTTGGTGAGGCACCTAGGACTGTGGAGCAATCTTTTTTGGCTTCTCCAAGAATGCATTAAGGACGCTACCGAGTGAGAGAGCAGCGCGCCCTTAATGACACAAACTTTCGGCCCTTTTTTCCTTCCTGGCCTCGGTACCAACATGCTAAATGGGCAGAAATGCTTTCTTGTGCTGCACTTGCACAGGTACAGTGGAGAGAAGACAAATCTTCCTCCTTCATTCCTGGTCATTTCATGTCCTCATTCAAGGCTGAAGCAAAGGTGCAACTTATTTAGGTCGAGAATGTAACTTTCAACAAAGTAGAGACGCGGTTGTTTAGCGGCCAACATTCTACCCCGAAAGTTTCTAACACAAGTTTTCCTCGACTTTATCTGTCAGCTTCATGAAGAGAACTGCTACAATTCTTGGGTTTCCCAGTCTTGTGCGCACAGATTCTTCTTACATACGTACATATGTGCCAGACCTCCCTCCATACAGCTGGCATGCTGAGGGCGTGATTTCTGCCCACCGGAAGTGGTATATAAAACTGAATATTCTCCAGGCCTCTGCTGATGCTCCGCCAGCTGCCATCTTGCGCAAGGAAAGTGATGCCACCAGTTACAACACCTTCTACGACCTTTGGTGAGGAACAAAAAGTCCTGGAGCAATCACCATTCATCACTGATCGACAGGAGTCGCATTCAGTGTTAAACATACAGCGGGTTCTCTCTGTGCGTGCACCGTCATTTCTTTCTTCCTAGGATGGAGTTCCTGGCTTTTCAAGAGGCCCAAGGGCGACTCAAGTACTCCGGCGGGCCGATCTGGCCACTGATGGCGTCAAGAGGACAACTCCGCGGTAGAAAAGCCGAGGTTAGACCATTGCTGCTACATAAGTCGTGGACAAGTCTTTGTACACGTTGTACCTACACGCTGTGCACGAGTCTCCTCAGATGTAAGTTACTTGTAACATTTATAGTTTCAGGAGCAGGGACGTCCTGGAAGCTCGCGATTCCGAAACATGATGAAAAAGCAGTACTCAATACGTGACGTGGAGGTAAATTTGACCATATAGGATCCTCCCGTGTGGTTCGCTCATATGCACATACATACCGCAAGGTCGCGTGTAAGAACTGCGGTTACCATTAAATTTTGTTCACAGGCGTCCACTATATTTTTAAAAGTGCTACTACTACTATTTCCTACAAATGCCCAAGCAATGCAGTTATTGGAGGTTATCATTATTGGTGATTTTCACAGACGTAACAATTTCAGCTCCTCAATGTCATGCCTCATAGTGCCTGCCTTTCCTGGGTCTGCTCTGTGGTCTCTAAGCATATTTGCATCCAGTGCTGTTACTGTCTGAGGGCGGTTGTCATTCGCGACTTTGCGATGTGCATGTGCATATAGGAGTCACATACATGTACGTCCGTCTGGGCAAAGAGCACTTTACGACCGATTGGGGATTTTGAAGCTCCCGGTGGGGTGGAGGGTGGGGTATTCCAGGGATGGAGACCCGAGAGTCGACATGACCTGAGAGCTGCAGAATTAAAAAAGAGGGGGTGAAGGCCTTGCCCAGCGAAATACTAGTGATTTGACGTCAACTTTTTATTCACGTGGCATAGGTTTTAAAGTCGTGTTTAAGAAAAACTGAAAAGTTCGAAAAATAACATCTTCAAGCAGCTGGATTTAAACCTACTACGGCTCTTGAGAAAACTGCTGTATTTTAATCGTAAATGGTTATGTACGCATAATCTTAAGAACATACTGAAAAAATTACGTACGTAAAGTGTGGTCGCATTAGCAGGCTGTGACAACATCACTTTTTTCCCACTCCTCAGGGTCCCTCGAGCCACTTTTGAGTTGCACGTGAGCTACTCAAAACCCTAATTTCAGGCTTGAAAGAAGTCTCGAGCCTGATTCGAAGCTCGTAACCCCACCTACAGCACCCAGTTCTGTAGCGAGTCTCATAAATATACAGCCGCTCTATTGTAGAGGGAGAGGGCCGTATAACTTTACCGCCCGCACTGTCTGCACTGTCTTGTACTGTGGTATAGATAGAGTGCTACTAGACTGCCGCTTCCTAAAAAAAAAAACCGGACAGGTACCTACACTCAAAAAGGAGACGTTAAGATCATACTCCTGATTTTGACCACTTTACACGAGATTTATCCTGTAAAGTGCTCCGTGCCCGTTCGCTCCCAGTGCATGAGAGCAGTCAGCAAGTAGAAAAAGTGACGTCAAATGCACCACATACAGTACTACCATGTACAGTACTGTGCATAAAGTACTCAGTCCTAGCATGAGAATAATGCGCTAAACTGACCATGAATACAGGAAGAGGGTCGCAATTTCCGAGAGGCCCTGTTCGACTTCCAGTCCTCGTCCCAAGAGGACGTGAGCAATCTGACGTGTGTGCTCGTAGAGTTGGGTGTGGTGGACTCGGACCTCAAGATTAACACTGCCCACTTTAAATACGATATGTGGAGGAAGGTACGTATAATGCCGTCCTTTGAAGACAGTTAAATGTCGATCTTATATTGAAGTGAAACAGAACGACCAGGGTAGGACTGCCATGCATACAGCTACACTTGGTGAACATGTATGTGTATAGAGCGCGTCTTTGTAGCTGTCTGGCTCAGTGGATCCTGACCTGAAGACCAGCCTCATCGAGGGCTGCGACGATTGCCTCACTCTGGCAGGCTCCATTCCCACTCACCTGATCGAGAAGAAGTTTCCTGCGGTCAGATCCTTAGGGCCTCAAATGGTCTTCCTCAAGTGCGCCATGGTCTGTCAATTTTTCATTGTTTTTCAAGTGATGCCTTCTTCACAAGGAGCCTTTTCAGAAAAGTCAACTTGAAGCATGCGCGAAGCAGGAAATGGTGCGCTGGCTGCAAGACACCCACCAAGTGGAGCTGACGCCTCAACTCCAAGACAGGTATGTGGAGAGTCAGTGGCATGTTATGCGTGACAAAGTACTGGTACGCCCGACTTCGTCTTGACAAAGGTTGGACCTTCCTGCCGACAAGTTCGACGCGGCCCTGACCATCGTGAAGGTGCTGAAGAACACCAAGAGCAGAGCAGAGAAATTCGTCTACGATTTCATCCTTGGAGGAGGTCACCACAATGATAACTGATGTCATGAGATACTTCACACATACCACGCACGTACCCAGTGGCATTTTTCTAGAAATAAAGACTGCGAGAAAAGTACATAAAAGCATGTGGATGTAGATTGTGTCAATTATTTAGTTAGCCGACTAATTCAGTCCCTGGGGAGAGATTTGACAGGGGATTCTTACTTGACTTCAGATAGAGAATCGAAGCTGAATCATATGAGACCACGATTGGGACACTTGACCAACATTCAAGTCAGCAGGAGCATCAAGAAGGACATCAACTAAATTTCCTATGGCATGCACCATCAACGAGGAGAATTTTTTAGATTTCTTATCTTTCAAATTAAAAGTCCAACGTAAATGATAAGAACTTAAGATTTTAAAATTTACCATCTCTGGTCGCGAGTGAACGTCAAACGTTACGTTAGTGGCAAATACTGCTCAGGGAGATGATACTCAAAGTACCTGTGACAGATGAGGAAGGTACACAGGAGACAAGGAACAGACAATTCTTGAAAGAACCTCTGATGACAGCAAGACGAGCACAAATTAAGTTCTTTCCTGGGAAACACAGAGGGGTCGCAACTTCACACATCACTTTATCATAAAGAGTTGTACTGATGTGCCACATTTGACGGTAGAAAACCTGGTGTGACATGAACAAAAAGCATGTGCCCAAAAACCTATGATGTGTCCCCAACATGGACACATCCAAGTACGTAGGTTAACATATTCTTATTTTTTTTATTAAATTTGGAGATGCATTTGGTCCTGTTTTGCATGAAGTTCCATCTTCTGAATCTCAAGTAGCACTGATCAGAGGTTTCATTAAGTTGACAACAATGGTGGGAAAGGGGTATTTTCTCAGGGAGAGCAATTCCACAGTGGATAAGGATCGCAGGAAAACTTTGTGTCAAAATTAGAGTGGGCAAATCTGTTTGCAGACACTTCTATTTCACTCCTCCAACTCCTTCCTTCCTTCATTCCTAAAATTCAAAAGGAGACTGACAATATCTCCATATTGAATAAAAAGCTATGAATATTAATTGCTCATGTAAAAGCCATATGGAGAGGAAGTGGATGATGCTGGAGAAAAAAATCATCAAACTTTTGGTTTCTAATTCCACGTAAAGGGCGGTCTCAAACACTCATGATGATGACACTCTTTGTTGCAACTGATGGAGGAGCATTGTGGCAAGAGTTTAGCGGACGAGTCCAAGCTGGTCCAAGACCAAGTCCAACAGGCCCGAGTGATCATCATGATCACGCGTGTTTCATGAAATTTGAAGCTAAAGTTATGAGCAAATACGAAGAGTCTGACCTTTTTTGTGTAGTCACGCTTCCAGTCAGCAGTGCTTCTTTTCTCTATCGAGATATTTTCTGCAGGGTGGTGGTTTTTTTTCTGACATATTCGGTAAGCATTGCCATCTTCACTATATCGAGAACATGTTCCCCCTTCGAGTTTACTACATAGAAGTTGGACTGTTCTTCAGGGCTAAGCATTCTACGGAGGTGAAAGCAGAACGAAATTGGTGTCCGTTGCACTTGCATGTGACCTTATGAGGTGTGGAAAAGCCACCTGAAAGCATTGATGTCATATCTTCACTACTATTTACTGTATTTGTAATCGAGCCCAAACGGAATTCTTTTTACCTCGAGGGACTTTCTCTCGACTCTCTTGCTCCTTAGTCTCTCCCTCTAATGCCCCTTTCGGCACCATCATACGCACATGTGGGGACGAAACGGTTGGGGACTTTTCAAAGCTTGGAAAAAATAACTCGATGTATGGACCATCCCAGTTCTCTTCTCGCAAGTTCTTTTCAACAGCAGCACCAGAGACAGCAAAAATACCCGAGAAAAGAAATTGCTGCGAGCAGTGGGAGCTACACGTCGGCAAAACGTTTTTCCCTCATATGAATTCTAGACTGGAATATTGAGGCAGGGCCGCGCCAGGGAGAAGACGGACAGATATCTTGAGGTCGCTAAAATCGAGCCAGTACAGTGAAAATGTCAACTTTTTAAATCCGTGCGGTAAAAGCGTTTATGTGCATAGAATATAACTAAGGAAGATATGACTTCTTTCTTCTTTCAGTCACAACAAGATGCCAGACATGGGTCCGTTGTACTACTGTACTGGGAAGAGAGGTTATATTATAGGTGGATTGGATATTTAAGTGTGTTGTTCAGCTGTTGCCGAAGTCTGCACACAGAACAGTGCAGGCTGACCATGAAAATGATAACAATCCCCTCACACATTTGGTACTTGATCATCTCTGCATCTGAGACTTCTGTCTTTCTTCATAATCTGAACCAACCAGGAAGCGAGGTTCAGAGGTCCAGCAGCTACGTATATGTGAAGGGGCTCCCGACAAGATTTTGTCTGCTGCGGCTTTGCCAAGTCGGCCTTTAGTCCATGGCCGAAATGCCTCTCCATCTTCTGCGTCAGTCCCTTGAAACGTGACAAAGGTTTTTTGCCAGTTGAGGTTGTTCAGCTGGTCAGACAAGAACCTTACTGGGCCGAGGCCACGGAGCTCGGTTTCAGTAGCGACGGACTGTAGTTCAACACGAAATACGGGCTTGAGATGAATCATATGTTATGCAAACTCTCAACACATTTTCCTCAGACTTCTATAAATTTCACGCCGGCTTAGTGAATGCGTATAACGTTTGTGTATTTCACGCATTCAATACAGTGTTTGAGACCTCCTGTAAGGGTAAGGGCAGGAAAGTCTGACATTTGGTGAAGAAGAAGAGCGTCTGTGAAGTCCCTCCAATCATGACCTCAGAGCATCTGGCGGCCACAATGACGCTTGTGGCATCGGATGGGAAAGCCTGAAAATTGGAACCAAGGAATACCCGGAGGTCTCCAGACGGTCGTCAAGCACGGCTGCCTGCCATGTGGCCAAGGACAGTGCTCAGGGTCACAGGGAAAGATGGGGCCAGAAAATCTTGTCCTCGTTTTGACCACCGAACCTTTGGATGTGAAACGATTCGTCAGACTGCAGGGTCAACACCTTGGTCATGAGCTATCGGTACCTCAGCAATCTCGTCAAGCTTTGGTAGAGGAGGAACGGCCATCCTCTCTTAGGACACCGTCAGAATTCTCTGCATTGGGTCGACCGTGTTTTCCAGTGATGGCAGATATTTTAAGAAACCATCCGCCAAGTCAAGTTTTCCAAATAATATTTCATAAACCATGCCCTAAAAAAACGTCTCCTTCCAGCTCCACAGATTGATGTCCGTGAGAGACCAGGCGTGTCTGTTTCACATTGTACGCACGCTCTCCATGCAGCCGTTCTATTCCATTCAACCAAGTGCATTGGGGACATTTATGGTGTTCGTCTCTGATTTGAAGCACCGCGTGCGAGTGCATGCGTGTGCGTGCGTGCGTGCGTGCGTGCGTGTGACACAGCGCGTAACAGAGAATTGGTGGAGAAACTGATCGCCTCTTTCTACTCCCCTGAGCTCAGCGCAGCTCGGTGAACAACTTTAATCCTTACGATTATGGCATCGCAATACTCGGATGGAAGAAATGATTATGGTTGTACGTTGCACACGCGTACAATGATGTGAAAGGGCGTACTTGAGAAAGTGAAAAAGAAGAAAAGAAATGCTCTCGTGAATATTGGCCAATGTATAGAGAACCATTCAGCGAGGATGCACACGCATCCTCCGCGGCCTCACAACCGCACTTTTCTCATGCCACTCGTAGCAGGAGTTTTTGTCGGTGCCAGACAAGGCCTCTGAGGTTGGATGCTTGGATTTTGAGCTGCTCTTTCTTTCACTTCTAGAGGTGGGTCGGGGTCGAGCCGGAGCCGGATCAAGTCGTCCCGTCTGACAGACTCAAGAAACTCGGATTCACTTTTACCAAAAAGTCAAGCTCGACCTGGTTTCAGATCTTAGCGGTCTGGTGACAACTTTTAGGACTGCTTCAAATTTTACCACATGAAATGTCTTTTTTATGTCTTGAACTTGATTCTTTTCTCGCTGCCCCATTCGTGATGAGCAGATCCTTGTGGCGACTCGGAGACTGTCTCCTCTCAAGCACTGAAGTCTGTCCATCTGTTTGCTCTGGTCAATGGACGTGAAAGAAGACATCGGAATGGCAATGAAATACTGTTGGGGTATGACACTAAAGAGCCCACAATATCTGGCCACTACGAAATTATTCTCTACTAGGTTTCCACTTGTCTGCTGGTTACATTGGATTCCAGACAGACTCTGTTCCCTCCCTGCTCTGACTCGGCTCATCACAGACTTCACAGAGGAGAAGACTCGATGCAGAACCGGTTTTCGGAGATTCGACGTGCCCGTTTTCACGTACGTCCCTCAACTCGATCTGGAACTGATTCTCGGAGACTCCACGCATCCGTCATAAGTATTGGCCTATGATCCTCAACTCGATCCGGAACCGATTTTGCGGAGACTCGACACACCCCTAGTTACACGTCTCTGAACTCTATCCAGTACCGATTTTGGGAGACTCGACGCACCTCTACTTCTGCCCCTCCTCTCAATTGGACCGAGCTGGAAAAGTGACGGCGATGGTGGCCGCGAGGAGAGAGAGAAAGAGACAGAGAAAGAAAGAGAGACAGCGAGCAGTACCTTAAAAGTCCTCTGTCAGTTGTGTTCAAGTCTATGGGTAACCTGGACAAGACGCGCGTGAATCATGCCTATTAATCAGGAATAAAAGTTATGAAAGCTCCTGCAACATATAAGATGAGAAAGCTATTGAACAGGATCCTTCCTCTAATACCACCCCAAGGTAAGTAGGTGTGTGTTGTGGGCAGTCAAATTATTGCAGACGACGTCAAACCAAAGCATATATGTAGATTACCCCAACGCGTGGAGGAATGAGGCCAATCTAGACACCGGCGCACGCGTGTTCTTCCTAAGATGGAGAGCGTGGTTAATCTTGTTGAGTTTCTCCCTACTCGTGCACCGTAGAACAAACATCTTGATACATGATTACTCGGGCTAATTTGGGCCTGCACGCAAATAAGCCAGGACTGCCTGTCCTTGTTAGTCGACTCTCCTGTATCATTCAGCCTAAGTGCTGCTGCTGAGTGGAAAACAGAGGCAGAAAGCGACTGTCATAAAACAGTGCACTTAGTGTAACAGTGCTTTGCCGACGCTGCTTTCTTAAGAGAATAGATACAGTGTTGCTCAACGATCGCTTGACGTTCGCGCCGAGGTGTGATTGTCATACGAGTCAATAGGTGTGCAGTGTGTGTATGTAGATATTGAGCAACGTTCTCACTGTAATGAAAGAGGACACCTTTATGATCCTTTTAGACGATAGAGAAGGCGCTCTGCGACTTATGTAAGATTGTTTTGGCTGGGGGCGGCCCACCTAAGCTCGGCCGAGATAACACCAGCGAATAGTAAGACCTGATGACCGTCAGAAGCACGCCAGATAAGGCCAGTGACACTTCGGACCAGCGATGGAAGTTAAGACGATGAGACAGATATGGCCAGTTTCAATGTCACATGGAACATTCAGAGTTTCACACTGGTGAATCGTTCACTTCTTTGTCATCTTATTTTCATGCACCTTGTTGCCCATACATGACTGAACAAGACCTTTGAGTTGTTTAAAGCAATTCAGACTTGAATCGCTCCCTCATAGATCGTCTCCGACGAACGTAGTCTCATCTGGTCTCAACATTCGCTGGTCCTCCCCGGGGCTGGGCTCAAGTGCGTCACTATATTCTTTTGGCTATGTTATCTTAAATACAGCTGGAAAATGAAAGTTCCCTTCGACAACAATGCAATGTTGATTCCTTCCTATGATGACTCGAGCATGACATACAAATATTCTTCTTCCACAGAGTGTGCGTGTGTGCTTGGTTGCGTAGGTGAAAGGGGTAGGAAAGCACTGTCAGCGCTGATATGTCGGACTCAAAATATTGCTCTTGGCATCCACATAGTTTGTTTGACAAAAGTCAAGGAAAATAATTCGTCAAAAGAGTTTACTCATTCGTTTGATAAATGGGCAGCAACAGAACGTGACAAATATACCTGTGTATACCTGTTATAATTTAGAGCGAGTCTTACATTGTCACTTTCTTTTGCAGCTTCCATTCGCCGACATGGAGTCAAGAACTGAGTAACAACAGCAGGTGACAAAGTGGATGAAGAGTTTTTTACTGGAAGATGGTGAAGTTTGAGGACGTAGCGGAAGCTTTTCATTATCAAGCATCTGCCAAGATCCCGCTACAAACATTGCGTGTCGAAAAACGAGATCGCCTTAGAAGAGACAATGTTGCACGAAAACAATGCAGTGAACGACGAGTGAGTAAGTGAATGAGTTCGAGCGAACTTTTTGCTCGCTGTCGTCGCACATCAGGTGTGTACGTTGACGAGGCGAAAATGAAAGAGACCCTCTGACCATAACCAGAACAGAGTTAAAATGGACCAGGCGCCCGAAGAGCCTCGCCGTCGCTGTCCCAGACACTTCCATCTACACGGTGGTTGCTCCTCCTTTGACGGGTCAACGTCCGAGCGCCTCCCAGACGAAGAAGGCGCGAAGGCCAGAGATGATAGTAATGGAGTTCTCCTCTCTTTCAGTCACCGCGAAATTAGTAGCTCGAGAGTTACCAGCAGCAGCTTAGGCTGGTGCCAAAAATGGAACGAGGTTATCAAGGTCAGTTCTTAGCGGGGGATTTATTCAGTTGTCGTCATCCTCTTGTGTGAGCCGCGCCAGCGTCACTATCAGGTAATTGCTTGGCTTGTCCTCGTCCTTCCTGGCGACAACAAAAGGCAGCCAGTACAATGCTTCCTTAATCCTGTTGCTGCGTCACATCATTGCAAGGGGATTTACGCCCCTCAGCCCTGCCCTCAGATCCAAGAGAACAGAGGTCGTGTCCATAATGTCCGTGCAGTGCACTGCAGCAAAAAAGTGGGGTGTACCTAACAAGCTCAAGCAAAGATCCTCGTAAAGGCTGGCTGTGGTCATCGACGTCTGTCCTCCTGTGGTAGTCAGCTATTTCTTGTTCCCAACGACCGTTCTAGTTGTGTCAACGTGTCAATGTTGGTGTTGACATCACCTTAGAGCAGCTTCTGTATATCCGAATGGACCGTGTCTTTATTGACAAGAAAGCTCGGGTTTTCTGAAGGCTCAATAAGAACTCGAGGATCCAATCAACAAAATCGAATGGCTTTTTCCAACCCATTAATCATTTCTCAAAGTTCTTACCTAAGCTAGCTGATGGAGAAATACCAGTAGACTTGATTGGATCATACACACTCTTCGTACCTACATGCATATTTACATATGCAACGTCTACATACGGAAATGACTCTAAGCGTTTTTACGAAGGAATGTGAATTCATTCGGAAAAATTCATGACAAGTAGTTCTTCAAACCTCATTAGTTCTCTTTCGATTCACGACTCCAGGTCAGCATTACTTTAACCCCAAGAGTGACAGTTAGAGGTTCGAGTATGTGTTCGACTGTGTGTGTGTGTGTGTGTGAGTGTGCGTGCGCGCGTGTGTGTGTAAGCGTGTATGTGCGATCACATCTGGGATCCGAACGCATGGTCTTCACTTTCGCGGTGACTTTAAGCGACTGTTGCAATCACCAAAGTTCCGACCCCGTTGAGTCGGCAGCAGGGCTCCCTCCCTAACAGCCACTACAACAGTGGCATCAACAGCAACAATCCTTGGGTGCTGAGGAGACAAGATGCGACACCTGACTTTAGCGACAGTGAAGCCGCCCAATCGGCTTCCTCGTCGCCACCCCAGATCTCGCCCCTGTCGCCCGACGCGTCTGCCGCGGAAGTGGCCTTGATGATGAAGCAGCGGCCGAAGCTGTCGCAGCCGCCACCAGTGCAGCCACCGCCGTCAAGCGTGTCGCAGGCGTCCACCGCGGTCACCATCGCGACGCCCGCGCTGATGACCAACCATGTCTCGCCCTCCCTATTCTCAGTCTCTCCGCCCGAGTACGAAGACGCGGTCGTGACCACGCCGTTCAGTCACACCCACTCGACGGCTCAGACGACGGGGAACAGGACGCGGAAGCCGCGGAAGAAGAGGGGTAGACGGAAGCAGAAGTTCCAGGGTGGTGCTGGAGACCAACTCGAAGGCTATGTCGAAGGCAGGAGAAAGAGGCGAAAGAAGCGCAAAAAACGGCGGTTCTGCTTGGAACAGACCCTGGAGAACTTCAGGACCTTCTGTGAACAGGTAAGATGCTCCAAGGATTGCAGGCATGAACAGTCGTGTCCTATATCTCGCATTTGCCATCACCGTTGGACGTAGCAGCACAAACGTTCGAGGTCCGTGTGTAGCCAATCGAAGTAGCACCTGTAGACATGCTTTCTTACTCGGGTGCTGTTGTAGACACAACCTCTAAGAGACAAAATTGTGAAGGACGTCGTCTTTTGCAGACCTTTAAGGCGGTCGTGCAAAAATGAAGGAAGAGACGAAAAATGTGACGTTTATGTGATCGTAAGAAAGATGTTTTGACAATCAGGAAATTCTCTAATGCTAGAACTAACTAATGGTGCTGACGACGGAATGGATCAATAGAACGTGCACGTATGTACATAAGTCTGGTTTTGAAATCCTCTTACGATAGACGAGCCTTCATGGTTGGCAATATATCGCTCAATCGCACACGTCCATGAAGAACCACGTCTTCTGGGGCGTCATCGTCCTCCTTTCCATGCTCACCGCGTCGGCCTTTCTGTACAACAACACCATGAACTTCCTAAATTCAACGGTAAGGACCAGATCTGATTCTTCTCTACCATTCATGCATCCCATGTATGACGTCAACCCGGACCACCAATCATGTTTACAATTTTGAGGAGAACATATGCACTGCATTGTACAGTGCGCGTTCAATCCTTTCCACGCCCACAAGCTGATCCAAGGATAGCAGATCTCGCATAATGCAGCCCTTTTTCCCGCGCCCTGATCCCTTGGACCTCGGGTAACCATAGATTTCATCAGAATGGCTTCTCCATAGCAGTTTGTGTACGCACCTTCACTTTCGGATGCCAACAGAAAAGTCACAGCAAGCTACTACGTACGTATGCATACATGATCGAGTCCCAGGGAGCAAAGAAAGCCCTGAGACAGGGGGAAGGAAACAATTTTGGTCGATCTCGCTATTAATGTCATGCTTTTTTTGGAACGTTTCAATTTATAATGATTAGGTCTGCGGGCTCGTAGCTCCACACATTTCTTCCTCTTTATCTTCCGAACAAGATGTGTGCGTGGACATTATCGTACTGCATCCAATAAAGCGCCTTCTGGCATTTCACAGACGCCCTACCCAAAGCTAAGCAGGGTAATGTAGCCTGCGATGTAGTAGTAGTACCTGCCATAGTAATTCACCTTCACGTGTTGTAGAAATGAAATTGCTCTGTGTGTGTGTGCGCGTGCGTGTGCGTGTGGGTGTGTATGTGTATGGGAGGGGGGACAGGGAAGATGATAGCAATCATAGGCCATAATACTGTATTCCACCACCGTACGAGAAGAAGCGAGATTGCCCAAGTGGTGTCATATGGGCCTTTTTCTTGTTACAGGTTGTGACAACAGTGGACACAATGACGGTGCCTCTGACAAAAGTCTATTTTCCCTCCGTGGTTGTGTGTAACATTAACCAGGTGAGCATTCAGTACATTCTTGTATGTACATGAGGTCTGCACCACAAGTGGCGCATAGTGAGGGTAGAGGACAGTAGAAGCAGCATGTCGGCCATCGCCTTTTGCAGAGGAAAAAGTGATTACTGTACTTTCCATGTTTATTTACAGTGGTAGCCCAAGGCAACCGCTGGCTTCAACATCCAAACAATGTTCCTTTTCAGGGGGGGGGGGCTCCTATTCAAACAGCCCATTTTCCTGACCAAAAAGCAAAAAGGAGCAAGCGTTGCTGTAATTTTTTGGTCAAATCTGGAAGGCTTTATAGAGTGTTGATGAGGTCATTTTAGTTTATTAGTTGTCAGATGAATGGCTCAGGCGTCGGCAACTTGCCTACAGGATTGATCTACTAAACTTCAGGGTGCTCCTATCAAAAACCATATCTTTTTTAGGCGCTACTATCCAAGACAATAGGACATATTCAGATTTTACTCACGTCCGGACTTGCTGATATCTATATTGCATTCCCAATGACGCCTGACGCGACTGTTGAAGATCAGCGAATGAATCTTCGTAATGAAACTATTGTTGAGCGGTGAAAGCCGCTCTGTTGAAGTTGGCAATTGACCGCTTTTTGCCACATTCTTGTTACGAAGTATTTCTAGATATGGCTGAGATCTAAAAGTTGCTGTGCTGCCCGCCAGTGATCAAAGTACTGTATAATTTTGAGATTGACCATTAGGATAGTCTCTCTTTTGTATATGTCTGTAGTTGAGAATGTAAAAGGCAATGTGTGCAGGGCAGACGCCCCTCTCAAAGGCTGATTGCCTGGTTGCACCACGTCCCCAAGTCCATCTTAGGCAACACCTCCAAACAGGGTGTTGTCATCGCGGCCGAAATGAATAGAGGAGGAGGAGGAGGCGGAGAACGAGAAGGAGGAGGAGAATGAAGACGAGGAGAACGCTGAGGAGCAGAATGAGGGGGAGGAGAACAAAGAGGAGGAGAGCGAGGAGGAGCTCTCCTCCTCCTCCCCCTTCCTACATTGTAGATTTGGCGGCAAGACGATTTTTGACCTCTTCGTGATGTGCACTTGTAGCTCAGCGCCTGGGCTGGGCGTTGGTACACTTGCCTGTACCGAGATGCCAGCGCCTGCTGACTTAAGGCCGCTTTTGTAGCCCAAAATTCTTGTGGGAATATTAACTCAACGATCGGGGAATCATATACTATGGCAAACACTGCACAAGGAGGCTTTACTTTGAAAGCACCGCTGATATTGTCATAAGCCTACGAGCCGATAAGTTCAGCCCCAAGGCCTGAGAAAGAACGATTAAGCATAAGTAAGTCTGGCAGGCGTGTCGGTCACTCATTGTTATGAATAGAGGACAGCCCTGCACAGCTCAAGCTTTGAACCATTCTTGTCAGCGAAATTTGTATCGTTAAAATGATGCAGAAAGTAGATTTCTACGTGCAGGAGTAATAGCATTTTCATATTTAACCGCGTTTCAAAAGAACGCCCTGTACATTATGTCGGCGTTTTGTAATATTTCTAATAGCACGTAGTTTTGACTGTGTTGTCTCAAAGAAGGCGGAGTGTGCATATATTTACTTATGGCAGAAGACCCTCACGGAATTTGTTTTGTTGTTATAACTCATGAGCAGCAGAACACGAGTGGAGAATATGTTTGAGCACCTGTACTTTATGATCGGATGAGCTCCAAAAATCGCGTTCATCCAAAGCACACTATAACGAAATACGATTCAATAAGAACGTCCGAAGCGTACGTGCACTGATGTATTTTTGCCATGGACTCACACAGGTCAAAAATTGTGCTGTATCTTTTTTTTTTCCTTCCAGGTGCGAAAGTCCTTCTTTGAAGAGCTTGGCATATACGACAACGAAACGTTCATAAGGCAGATCTATTACGATTACATTGAGGGCAAATCCAATCAGGTAAGTGAACGTGTAGGCTCTCTAGCAGCAATGGTCACACACACTGTCGAAGCTGGGACCAGACGATAGATCTTGCATCAGAGCGACGTGCGGCAGAGCGCGATATTTGTATGTTGCACCTGCTCACGTACCACCACAGCCACCACATGCGATGTCGGAAGTACCGGGAAACGTGCAAGATTAATCTGCTCAACGATGTTGTGTAAGGGATGCTCGACAGCTCGTAATAACTATGAAAGGGGCAAAGGGAGAGCTAGCCAACACTGGACGTGTGATTTCGGTAGCTCCAGTCGAACTGGACGACGCTGTAGTGCCTGTCCTACACGTCCAACCGTCACAAGATTGACACGGGGAGCGGGAGACGTTGTCTGACCTTTAGGTGTGGCACTAGGACAGCCTTGAAAGAACAGTCCTTTCGTACATCATCGTGGCGCCCAGCTTAGTGGGACAGATTGAGAAGTGCACGCAGGTGTGACCTTGGGAGTCTTGACGAAGACAGACATGGGCTGGGTGGCAAAAAGTTGACTTCTTTTCTGACGAGAAGCAGGTTTAGCCAGGCTCGCTCAATCAACCTGTAAATGTGGATTAGTGGTCCAATTGACCAACTTATGCTCTCCCCTCAAAAAAAAAGGAAATAAAACATTGACAGACGCTGAATAAGTAGCACTCTAACCTAATTACTACACAATATGAAGAAGCTATAACAAGGCTGTTTCTCATCTTTTTGTGTCGTCTGTTGCAGCAAGAAAGTCTCTACCACAGCAACACCGACTCGTCTAAGATCGCCTTGCATGAGAAGATCCTGAAGGAGTACCTGGAGCGGAAGAACGAGAAGATGGAGGCCGAGCACTCCATCAACTGGGTGACTCATCAGAAGTGCAAGGACATGTTCATTCTCAGCAAGGTGTGTCCCAAATCACAGTGCACGAACGCTCTCGAGTGAAATTGTTGCCAAACATTTTTCACTACAATTAGAGACGCGCAGTTGAGCTTGGCATGATTTAATGCGTGTTTTTCTCAAGGAGGGCTATTTATGACGTTGTGCCAATGACTTGGCAGAAGTTGGCTACTTTCTTTTACTCTTTGTGTGTAAGTTGGTAGCGCCAAGTTTTACAACAGAAACATTTCCCACCTACGAAGCCTTTTGTACTTTCCTCCGCTCGTAGCACGCAGGTGTAGTTGATAAATCAAGTCAGTTTGACCGCTGCTTAGAAAGTCGACAGCCCTCGACCACATCACCTCCCGTACGAACACGTGCTGAAGACGCTGGGCCTGAGAATGGCGCAGGATGTTATTCGTTCTTTTTGTCAGTGATGTATTCGTAGCTCAATCTTCTGATCGCTATGGACGCTATTTGGAGAAAGTTTTTTTATGGTGTCCACAAAGAAAAGCGGTGGAAAAGAATCCCCGCGGTTGTTCTTTGTGCCCGTGGCAGATAAACCCGTCGATGTTGCTGCCGGACGGGGGAAAACAAGTATGAGTTAGGTTTTTTCCCCCTCACCTCTTAAGCGCCAGGCGAGGGAGTTTGCACAAACTCTTGGTGATTTATGGGGTCTGGCAACTTTGAGTGGTTTCATATTTCCTCCTGCACCAAGCCCGAATTCTCTTAGTGCACCGGTGACGTCCATACCACTCTAATGCGTCCATGTACTGTTTGCCGTGCATACAGGGTGTGTGCACGCGTTAAATTCAAGAGGAGTCGAATCGCAGCTCTGCCTCCAGTGCCAGTAGGATTTGCGCCAAAGGAGAGAAAATCCTGTCAAAGCCCGTGACTCAGAATTGACTGAAAAAGTCCTTGCTCATGGCAACAAGGAAGATGATAACAATGAAGTCAGCATTCATCAAGCCGCACCTCCCCAGGGAGAATTACTGGACACGTGGAGCCTTGTCACATTCTACTCCTTCCTCTCCTCACTGTTCTCGACAAAGTTGGAGTCAGATAAAGTCATCTGAAGTCACTTCCAGTCATTTGAAGGGAGTGACTATGTCACGGACTGCTCACACCACTACAGCTGTGGTCAGTATGGTGGCCTAAGCAGCTCGTGACAAAGACACTTTTTCTCCACCCTGTGCACCCACTTTCACAGTGCATTCTTGACTTCTGTCTCTTGTGCCCACTTTCCCGTCCCTCCTGTGCGCTAGGGACGTCCAGTTAGTGTTTTTAAGACATTGATACTTTGACCCAATTTGGTTTTTTTTATGTCAAGTTCTTCAATCTCAATTTCACCCTTTGGGGAATAAAATTATTCTAGATGTCGCCTTTGATAAAAACATTGACTTTACTTCGCTGGGATTTGCTAAAAATGTTTCAGGAAGGCATTGAAGGGGTCAAACAAGTATCAAACAATCTTGTGAAATCGAGCAATTTCGTCTCTCCGATACCGGTAAAAGGCAGTTATTGGACACATACTTTGTCTGATCCTTTTTTTTGAGGACTTCCCTGCTGTGCGTCCCCCCCTCATATGCATGTTCTTTCCCTCCTTTTTCATATCTTTGGCAGATTGTGTCACCGAAAAGTTAGGTGCTGGCACTTTAAAATCAGCTTCATTCATTTTTATAGTATTATGGTTAAACCGTTGTACCGAGTGAAGCACTGAATCTTTGCTTTCGCCTCATTCTTTGGTGTCAGTTTCCAGGATTGTACTTTGAGTAAGAGAAGTGACCCTTTGCTGCTTCAGCAAATACGTATCTGCCAATGTTGATGGTGTTCGGCTGGTCCACAACCTTGTCTTGCCACTCCCAAATTTCATGTGCATTTAACACAGACTCTCTGCTTTTTCTCCGTGTTGTTTCTGAAGGAACACATTGAGTCACTGCTGGGTTCATGTGTTGCGTAAGAATCAGCTTGCGCTACCTCAACGGCCCCCAGCATTGGTGAAATGTGTGCTACTGCAGCAGGATCAACTTGAGCAGCAAGTAGGGAAGTAATACTCAATTCGCGGGAAGGTTTGCTTTCAAAACGCGAATTCGCGAGTCATCTCAATGTGCTTTTAAAAAAAGAGTGACTTAAGCTGATGTGAGAGGATTTCCCAGATTCTTTTTAAACCCACCACAGGCCTGAAAAGTGAAGTGCAACAGAATCAGCATGAAATGGAGAGATTTCAGAGCACACTTGTATTATTTATCTTAAGTACTTCACTTAGAAATACTAACTAAACGCCAGTTAAAAAGTCAATATAGCTGCTTCGTTGGGGATGTGTCAGTCTCTCATTTGATATTTGACCATGATATATTATTGACCACTCCAAAGGTCTTGAACACAGCGACGGCTTATTTGTTTTTGTTGCCACCTTTCACCCTGACACCTCTCGCACCCGAGTAATCCTGGCAGCCAGTCTCGACTTGGGTTTTTTCCCTTACAGTGCTCAGACGTCACTTTTTTACTCAAATTTGAGTCCACAGAATCAGCTTTCCATTTTTGCCAATATCGCTGCTGTTGATGCTCAGACAATGAAGCTCACTTGCACATCTTGTGTTCGTCTAGATATTTCTAGACAGTGATTTTCGCTTCTCCAGATCATGATGATCCATGCAGTTGCTTTTTGGCAGATTGACCTTGGGCCCTTCTAGGCGTGATTGGACACTTTTCAGGCCAGCTCAGGCAGAAGATGCAGTCTGACCTGGTCGTGTTTTGGCAAGCACTCCCTGTTCTCACTGTACGTAGACCTCGTCCAATCTACGCCAGGGTAGTTATTGCCGGTAAGATTAATCTTTATTCGCGGTTCTGGCGGAAGTCTCAGCCCGTCAGAGTCCCGATCCAACGTGTTACGCGTGGTTGAGATATGAGCGTGCCCAGCATTTTTCCTTCCCTCAAAAGTGACCACAGTCGTTATCTATTTTTCCTGACTAGGCAAGCCCTGGTGAATGACGAAGCAAGAGACGTTTTCTGGGCCTGCATTGTCATTTCTCCATGTTCCTACCTGCGAGGGACCGCCATTGACGTGGATGGCCGTGGCGGTGGCGGCCGCCGCGGCCGCCGCGGCCGCCGCCACGAAACTTTTCCATTGGAGAATGCAACCAAGTCCTGTCTCGTCAGCATCGTGGACGAGAGAAAAACGCAACGCGTCTCATCTTCCTCCTTCACATGTTGATATGATGTCAGTAGCAGCGGCCGCAGTTTTAACCAACATCCAACAATTTCTTCTCCTCCAACTCCTGCTCCTCCCCTCCGAGGCGCAATTTTCGTGTTGGCGAGACAAACTTTCCAATCTGGGCCCATTTAACGGAGACAACAGAGGGCGGAAGCCGTCAGAAACTGCAAAAAAAGTCCTTCCACTTTTTTTCTGCAAAAAAGAAGTCGTGCGTGGCCATTAAATCAAGGATGACAAGCAGATGAGGCCAAAGAGGGGAGGGAGTGAGGGAGGGAGGGAAGCCCCCTCCTCCTCCTCTACATCTCTCTTACCCTCCCCCCTCCAAAAAGATTTTTCTTATGGCTGCTCTCCCATATATCTCTTCTTCCTCGCTCGCTCGTGTGATGCTGCCTCTTCTCAACAGTTCTTTCTCTCGTTGTTTTTTTTCACGCGCGAGGTTCACGTGCAATATTTTTTATCTCCCTACCTCGTCCTCTCCCAACTACGCACAATGGGTGAGACAACAGAAGAGATCTTGGTGGCGGAATAGTTTTTTTTGTCCAATGGAGGCCAAGACAGGAGAAACAAACTAAAATTTAATCAAGAAATGACAAGGAGGCGTTATACAGTACAAACGTACATTGTCTGGCACAATATGTGACTTCCTCTTTCAGTGGAACTCCACAACCACGTACTTCTTCGAAATCGAGCGCGACTTTGGCACTGACTACGGCATCTGCTGCTGGTACACGCCTCAGCTAAACTTCAGCCTGATCCTGGAGCACCAGCGGGAGCACAACCTGAGTGAGCCGCACTGGGGTCCATTCTTCACCAATATTGCCAGGGTAAGTATCGATTTGTGAGCGCCACTCTGAGAGACCATTCAGGATACGTACACACACGCGCGCAGACAGACAAGGGTGTGACTGTGACGGCCCTTGTTGGGCTGTATAGTCTTGTTTACACACTGCAACAATCGTGACGTACATATTGTGCCGGAAAACCTTGAAAAACAAAGTGGGTCAGGAAAAAATGATGGGTTATTTCAGTCGTGTCATACAGTGAACGCTTATTAATAGCGCAGCTTGAGGCGGTGGAAAATTTGCTCTCAAAGCCGGAGCACCGCAAGAGGCTCACCTAGAGAACAAAATCCACCATGGAGAAAGAACTGTCTCGTGTAGTCATTGGAAAAATGTGTGGACTTTCCCATTGGAACTTTGAAAGCTCTGTCCAATCAAATTTACGGACTTTACAGCTTTTCCACACATTGTTACCCTTTTAGTGTTGATCTGAGCAACCTTTTCAAATCTACAGCTTTTGAATGGCTCCGCAGTAAAAATCCGTAACTTTCGCTGGGATTTCTCCATTCACTGTACTCACGTTTAACTGGGGCGAAAACTCTCGTTTTCGGGTACTTGAGAGTCTCGCTCGTTTCTGACGCCTTCATACTCCAGCTCTCCTGTTTGTGTATTGCTGCAACTCAGTAATACTCAACGAACTGAAAAAAGTTCATACTGTTTATGTATCGGATTTAACTGTTCACTTGATGATCAAGTTGCTGGAGTTTCAGCACTGACAACGTGAATGTGTGAACAATTTTCAGGTGAAAGAACAATGTTGTGCAGCATTTATAGCTTCAGCCATTTTCTACTGCACACGAAAATGTAGAATTGGCTAGTGAAACGCAGTTTTTTGTGGGTCACCTGGTAGGTTCTTGTGTAGTATGAGAAATTGCGAGGTGTTCTCAATTTCTGGGGAAATGGGAAACCTTCCTTCTCGTTGGACGTTGTGAAATACTAACACCTGGTCATTATCACAGGGTGCCAAAACCGGCAAAGACAATGGCTACACCATGCTCTTTGACATCGAGAGTTTCGACTACTCGTACTACGACGAGGGCAGCGAGGGCCTCAAAGTCGCCGTCGTGCACCACCTCGACATGCCCATCATGCGCCAGACCGGGTTTCACATCGCGCCGGGGACCGAGAACCAGATAGCAGTGACGCCAACGCTCATACGGACGTCTGAGAACGCCATGTCCAGGTACGGCGACAACTGCAACCCTTTGAATGCCCCGGCCTCATGCAGCGCCATAATGTGAGAGTATACAATTACAATTAGCAAATGTTGTAGTAAGCGTATCCGCCGGGTCTTTTCGTTGCCAGTTGGACGTACGTATGTACTCACGTACGTACGTACAGGGTGTGGGGAATTGGAATTAGCTAGAGTCCACCAGGCCCTGGTGTCTGGTGAACATATCCAACTCGGGCAGCGACGATGGAAGGCTCCACCCCACTCCTGCTGAGGTGTCTGGGCATCGGCTCCATGTCCATGGTCGGCCTGATTCACGCAAATGCCACCAATGAATGAGTTGTGTGCAGAAGAGATCGCGTCAACCACGAAGAAGGGGTGGCAGCAACAAAGTTGACATTTTTTGTATCTAGACGACTCGCCCTCAACAACTCTGGGTCTTTTTTGCACTCGTGTACACTTTTAGCTCCTTCCCACACACCCTGTACATACTTAGCAAACAATCCATGTCGTATTAGGCTGTGTCGTTTGCTGCAGGGGTGGCCTAACTGCATTGGAGCTTTTCGAATGCTCCGTACGTTGTTCACGAGCAGGTATGCGTGGAACATTGGCACGTGTTCAGTTTGCTAGGGACAAATGCGACTGGATTGGAGACCCCAAAAATAGCGATTACCCGAAGTCGACTCATTGTAGTATCATGAATTGCATTTTTGGTGGCATTTTGCCCAAGGAAAAGGCAGTGGAAGCACGTTTCACTCGTGACTCTTTTGGGCATTTGTTCTATTGTTGCAACTATTGGGCAACAGCAAAACGCCGGAGAAGAATGTGCTGAATGGCTGGAAATTATCGTCAGCTGAGCCGAAAACTGTGTTAACCCAAAGTTGCAACTTCAAGGACTGCGATCATGTGTCGATTGCATGCAGCGTTAAAAATCGATCAAGTAAGTTCCGCATGAGTGTTCTTTCAGAAAAAGTGGGCGATTACAGAGAGGCTTTAGCTCTGAACCTAGTCAATGCTCCGTGTACAATATCTCCTTATTATATTATTCATGCACGGTACCGTATGTAACGTGTCATTATCATATCCTTTTCTTCCATATCTCCCACACTCGTCGCTGTACGTACAATGTCTCCACTGGTCCACAACTGACGTTGCACCTCCACTAACACCCTTCGATCACAATTGAAACCGAGCATATGATGCGAGTTCAGTTGTGGACAAACGAACACTTTGCACGAAGCTACAACCATTTGAACTCGCCCACTTCATCTGAAAGAACAAAGATTTGCTCTAAGTCTTAGTTCCACGTAATGAGACTCCAAACGCAACGTTTGTGCGTTTACTTATTAGCGTGCTTGCCCTAACAAACAGCATTTCCATGAGAAATCTGCTGCTGAACTAAGCATAGAGCGGAGGAGACTAATATGGCGGCGAGAGGAGATAATGCATTTGTCGTGTTAGCTCCACCGGTACTTGAACACTGAGAAGATGGAGTCTTAAAAATAAATCCTGGCTGGCCCCAGACTAACAACTCTAGCTGCTATTTTGCGGCCGTATCTTTTTGCGCTTTTTTGCGCCAACTACGACTGTTTGTAGGATTCTTTGGCGAGGAGGGCACGCGGAAAGACTTGACTACGCCGTAAAACAAAAAACGCAGCCCGAGTCGTTTATCAAAACAGCTGGCGGAGAAAAAGGGCATCTTTTGTAGAGTTGAGGGCAGTCACTTTTTTGTTGTGTGAGACCGCGCTATTCTGGGTAAGTGTTTCATATGATCATGGAGTATGAAAAGACGGGCTGTGGTAACGTTTACAAGCCCTGCACCATCCTTTTTTTTCTTTCTTCTGCTTAGGTTTACCCCCGAGGAGCGCGACTGCTACTCTGAAGAAGAGATCTCACTCAAGTACCTTCCTCGTGACCACGGCTACCGCTACGAGATGAGCAACTGCCTGTTCGAGTCCGCCTTCGAAAACATTCTCGAGAAATGCAAGTGCTTCCCAGGTAGGCGCAACTTGAGGAGAAACCATATAAAGGCACCCAAAATTGGTGCTGGGTGAAGATCAGACGAACGTGCATTGGCACACCATTGCTTTGAGAGCTTCGCTTTATGTGTACGTCTTTGGTGAGTGCTGGAGCGAGACCTGATCAACGGCTGTCGCCCTTGTGCACATGCAAGGACTACGCACGTTGCGTGCAAGAACCGCGGGGTTTTTTTTTCGGCGCTAAGCGGTTGGTGTTCAAGGCACGTTGTGGGGAGAGTGTGAATCCAGGTTTGCCAAGCTCCATGGAGGAGGCACTGTTGTCTCTACATCTTCTACTTTCCAGGTGACAAAAAGTTAGCTCAGCGATGTTCTGATGATTGATTGTCCATAGGGGAGACACCCACCCCCCCCATCCCCCCACCCCACCCCACCCCACACGCCCATACACATATACGCACACTCCTCCTGTTCATCCAGGAAAAAAGTTCTGAAGTGCAAAACAAACACCACTCTCGTTCCTTAGGTCTTAGGGAGGGAGAAAGCATATCAAAATGGAACAAACGAGCTGCGCAGGAAGGCCTGCTAATTCCGACTGAGCTGATTCGCACCAGGTCAGGCTTTTCTCTCCCTCTTGGGCTGTTGCCCAGTCACATTCTGATGTGGACTTGGGCTTGGTACCCACAATTTTCCTACACAGTGCAGAGTATCAGTCAAAAGGCTTTGTCTGCCAGAGCTTCGAGAGCCCGTCACATAATGCATCATCAGGATCTCCGGGATCGGCTAGAATATTGAAAAAAAAAAGTTTCCTGGTCTCTTATGTCCTCTCTAGTCCTCGAATGTCCAGACTGTGCAATCCCCCCGTCAGTCCTCTCCGTAATTATAGTCCGCAATGCAGCTACTGCCTCATCCCCTCCCAATCCTTGAGAGTAAAAGAGGCACCATTATGGACGCAAAAATGTGCGCATACCAAAGGAAAAAAAAAACAAAAAAAGGAAAGTTTGGTTGGAACATTGTCGGAATGGAAGGGTCGGGTTACAATACCTTACTCCACCAAAGGGAACTCACTGTGGGTGCAGCAGTGTGATCGGAGTTTAGGCAATTTGCAAAATACACCTGCAATAGTTTGGGGCTTGGGGCAAGATGGAACCTTCGCCAAATACTGTTGTGACTTCACCTACAGTAAGAGCTAGAGCTTCGCAAAGTCATCCCAGAGTTTTTGGAGCTAGGAGCGCTGGTCCAAGGAGCCTCAGTCAAAAATCTTGACCAAAGGCGACCTTCTGACCATAACATTGCACCATTGGACCAAGACCTGTACATGACAGCTTTGGCGTCTTGAACATGACGACTGCAGAGCAGCAAGTTGGTTGTCCCTTCTGTGTCATAAGGTATATTTATAAACAGGCACAAATGACTTGTGGTACTCATCACACGTGAGTTCATCTAGTGTACGACCGAAACAAGATTTTTCTCATCTCGGCCGAAACGGTATTTCGGCCATACCGAAATACCGTTTCTTGTCTTCTTTAGTTTTTGAAAGGATGTTTTGGCTGATGCAGGGTGTTTGTTTCGGCTGGTGCAAGCTGTTTCGGCCGATACAGGCTGTTTCGGCCGATCAGGCTGTTTTGGACAAAGGCACCGATACAGGAAAACTTTGCCGATACATTTTCCGCCCTTGTTTCGGCCGATATGTTTCGGCAGAAACAGAAATGTTTCGGCTTGAGTTCGACTAAGTTTCGTACACTAAGTGCATCAGATGACCTATGAACCAGACATGTTAAGCTTTTCCCTTGATGTGAAGAAGAACCTGTGACTCTGACCATGAGGTACACATATCTCTGCAAATGGAAAACAAGTCATCTTCAGTCATGTTTTCGGGAAAGTCAGTTGTTGCCCACAGAACCTTGCACTTCCACAATGGGAAATGTGCTATCGGCAGACTTTGGTGCAAAGGTGCGATGAACAGTGTACGATACGTGCATCACTTTTGCACCACGTCCGACTGCTTGCGTAACTCTGAGTCTGCGCTGCTGGTACCAATTACACTCCCTCAGTCTTTCTCCTTCCCCGTTTTTACCCTTCAATCTCCTCTTTGTTGAGGTTGAACACGAGCAGAGATGCTCCCATCTCGGCTCTTTATAAAGACCAAATCATCTCTGCCTCATCTTTTTATGTCTTCGCCGCTTTTCCTGCAGCAAAAAGGGGGGCAATCGAGGAGATGACGAGCCAAGGATAAAACGGCGGTCGTAGCAGACGAGCAGTAGCGACGACGAGTGCTCAATTGTGTAGATCAAGGGGGTCGCAGAGGACGCATTTAGTCGACGGAGGCTGCGTCATGGACGGGAAGTAAGCACATCCTCAGTCCACAAGTGAGATAAGAATCGAAGGACGACTTTATAGTCTTCTTTCTACCTCCACAGCATAATCCCTTCACATAACATCTGTTTTCCATAGTTTGTGTACGCAGGCTGCTGTACTAACTTACCGAGGTGGAGAGAGCGTCACACATCACGGTTCATTGTTCTGTTTTGCCTTGTTGAGTCACTTTTGGTCGGGCATATAAGTCTTTTCCGCGAACACACGAGCAGTCATGCATGTGAAGAGGCACACTTTCGTGCTGCTGAGTGTGCGCCCATTTCTCTGGCTGCCTCAAGCCAGCCCAAAGATGCAGGAGAAATGACCCAAGGAAGATTGCTTCCTATGTATGTACGGACGTCTGTACTCGCACGTGTAGGTACTCGTAGCACACGTACGTCAGCTTACCTCCAGCGCACAAATGAACTGTCAAATCTCCCGCGCTCTGACTGGCAGAGACATTAAATGGAAGCCAGGGGGGCCTTGACAGGGCACAAAATTCATACGCACAATACACACACGTCATACTTAATTTGGTATTGTCACGCTGAAGAAGCCATTTGAAAGCCCACGCACGCACGCGCGCGCACTCGTCCCTCTGTATTCCATCCAATAGACCCGCCCAATAAGCAAACCCTTGTACGTCCTCATCCTCCTTCAACACGTATTGTACCGTATCCTCGGGTACGTGCGAACTTCTATGGGCCCCTCAAAGAGGAGCTCCTTCTCTCCTCCTCCGCCAAAGATCCTGTAAGCATAATTAGATGACTCCAAACGTCCCTGGAGAACAAAAGACGCTGGGAAACGATCCTCCGGGCACCCCTGGACTCTCTCCGGGTATCAGAATATAGCATCGTGGTAATCATCTAGTGGGGACCGTTCATCCTGCTTAAGTCAAACCGCAGCAGCAGAAGCAGCATTGATCCTGCGCCACCACAGATATTGCTGTCAACATGTTCCACCTGCTACACATGTGTGCAATGCAGTTCTTCTCCTTCCGCTGCTCTTTCTTCGCCGCACACTTCCTTGACGAGCTCAATAATGACATGTCAATAAAGAGTGATCGACGTTCAATCACAGGGGAATTTGGGATTCCTAATAGATTTCTCCTAGAGAATTAATCTCCCTGGTACGTAAGGAAGAAGTCACGTTGCCTACACGCCAGAACAGGGACTCTGGAGCGCCGCTCCGGAGTCGGATAATTCATCGTAAAAATGCATTTCTTTCTCCTCTTCTGACGAGAGTGAAAAATGGCTTCTTCGTCCACGCCCTCTTCATTGGCGCCCTCTGCAATATGTCTCCCTTTGTCCCTCCCCCCAGACACAGGGACCCCACGGGCCAGGCCAAGCAGGCGCCCGTCAGGGAGTGATGATGGCGTTATCGTCCCGGTTCCATTTGCTCCCCCAGAGAGACCGCTAGGACAGTGTGACGGCTCCTAAATGCTCTCGACGTGTTCGCGTAGGCGGGGGCTACGTTTCGTCCGGAATCGCACCTTTTTCTTGGGGGGGGGGAGGGGAGGGCCGGTGTAAGCACGCCCTAACTTCTCCATATCTCTTATCATGTCCTCCTCCCTCTCTCCGACCCCCCCCCTCTCCTTTTCCCCGCCTTTGTACTTAATCTCGTTGATGGTGGGATGGATCTGTAGCAGTCGCCACGGTTTTCTCTGAGCTGAACCGTGCCTGCGCGGTAAAAATGCTTTGGCATCTCCTATGAGTGCGTACACGTAGGCAAAAGATCGGACGGGCGCTTTTTCTCCGCTTCCACTTTCCTCGCACAATGCTGCACCATCACACTCAATTCATATTCGTGTATCGACGCCGCTCGATGCAAGCTAGACACTCTTATAAATACCAACACTCTTCATACTCATAGCTTGGGAGGGGAGGCCTCAAGACTACAAGTGAGCGTGCGTACGTACTGCCGGATGTCTTGTGCATGGGGAGATATAGGTACGTAAGTGCATACGTACCAGTGCTTCCATTATTCACCAGGATGCTATCAGAATTTTGTTGCCATTCCCTGCATACTTATATGGATTGTAAAAAATGGTTCAACCGCTGGACGGATTTCCCAGCATTGTTAATGCATATTCTGAATCAGCATTGAAATCTTCATTTTATAATTTCATTTCAGGCAGAAAGAGGAGGGAAGAAATAGAGAAATATGAGAAGCCGAAGAGGAAAAAAAATGGAAAGCAGCAGAAACACACCCGTTGAACTTGTATTAGACCTGCTTATGTTATCACATTATTACTTCTGCTAGTGTATTTATAATCAAGGGAGACTTTGTCTTTGTCTGCATGGAGCGCGTCCCTCCGAAGTAGCCGGACCCATTTGAACCAGACCTGACGGGGAAGTGAAGAGGGTCTCACCCCCCTCCCCCTTTTCTCCCCTACCCTCAACAATGGGCCAGGCGTCCCCGAACGGGTCAATTAAAAAATAAGCTTGCACTTTGGGTGGACCAATTGAGACCAAACTTGGCACTGTGGTAGTAGTAGGCCACACAGGGAAGTGTCATAAGGGTAAAATGACCTTCTTCGCACCTGCTGTGAAGAATGGGTGAAAGCCATTTATTTACTAAACATTATGTAGCAAAATTGACAAGGCCCCCCCTCTGTTTTAGTAAATGATAACAATAACAACCATCATAATCATCATCAACATGCGGGTAACTTGTTGTTACATATGAGGACTGTGGGATGAGATATTTGACAAAAATCGATTTTCTCCTCGGAACTTATATGTTCAACCTGATGCCCCACAATTTTCTTCGCACCACCAATTCGGACATACTTTCACTTCTACCACTTATGGAACGACACCAGGTTCTCCTCCATGGCGATGCCCGAGTAGATCATCTCCTCTGCTGTCTTGGCCTCCCGCTATCCTTTGAAACAGTGTCCAGCAAGTCGCGTTTCAGTCTCCGATAGAGAAAACACCGCAAGGGCCAAATCTGGTGAACGTAGAGGATGCTTGGTGGCCCTTGTGGCAGCCTCGGCCGTGTAGAGCACCGAACGCTCGCTGTTGTAAGGCCATGCTTTATTCAATGAGAAGTTGCCGCCCATTGGCGAGCAGATCAGGTCGTATTTCTTCATGGCCTTCACAAAATGGCGAAGTTTTGGGCCACGGCGATGTCCGAGTTGATGGTACTCCTGTCATAGCTGGTGTGGATGATACCGCGGCAGTCATAAAAGGTCGTTATCTCATATGACTTTGTCGGTAGATCTGGGTGTCTTAAACTTGACCAGTAATATTGCTCCTGTCTGACACCACTGCTTGCTGAGCACCTTCTGGAGAGTAGAAAGTCACTTAGCTCTTGTCCAACGTCACCAAGGTCTTGAAATGTGCCTCCAGGCAGGAAGGAATTTGGTTGCACACTATATACACTTGACTTTGTTCTGGCACCATTCTTGGGACCCAGCGAGCTGACAGTGCGGAAAATATCTCAATTTCAATGACGTTGTGGATGGTGCAACTTGTCAGGTCGGTCTCCACCATGATGTTGTCGATAGTCTTGCGGAGGTCGCTGTGGATGTCAGCTCTCGCCAAGACAATGGCTTCAGCTGTCCTAACAGTCTTCAGTGACCATGCAAATCCCGTTTGGCGGTGATTGATTCTCATTTTGGAGATGTCTCCACCCTCCTGGAGCCCCTCCTTCTTGGACCGGCACCCCGTTGCAGTGGAGATGGGTGTGTCCGTGAAGTACTTCTTCACGCTCACCCTGGCATCTTTTAGCTTGCCCTCGGCTTGGAGAGGTCTTCGACATTTTGGCGCCTTTTTTGTTGTTTTTCTTTAGCCGATGGTTAGAGGAAGCAGCCGAAATTGGAACGAGTTCACAACCTCGGACACAGATTCCACGAGTCCGTCAGCCCGAATGGAATCCGAGGTCGTGCACGAGTTGGGGCTGCTTCAGATCTCCTCGCCCAGGTGATGTAGCTGGCTTCCATTGGCGGTGGATATTACATTTACCGCGAGGCACACGAAATGCGGGCTTGAGGTGTCTGTGACAAACTTTTCACACACACTTCATTATATTTTAAGCAAACCTCGTTATATTTCGTATAAAGCCTTGTCTTATTTCATATTTTACGCAAACTTCATCATACTTTACGCAAGCTTTGTGAATATGTGAAATATGCCATTCTGTATTTTTGTCTTTCCGAGTGGGATCGAGAGCCCGCATTTCGTTTGCTTCTTACGTAAAGCACGGTATGAGCATTTGGCAAAGTAGCATTTTACAAACACCCTGTTTCTGCTGCCCTCGTGCCTTGGGCAGCAGCACTTTCGGGCTGTGACAACAACTTAATTTTTCATACAACAACCTATCTTGATATGAATGAAGTCAGGCCAGGTCAATCGACTGGAGTGTTCTTAAATTCGGCCAAGTTTTCATTCAGTGGTCTCATTTTTTTGGGTCTAAATGTGCATCAAAGTTGGTGGTAAAAGTTGGAATTTTCTCACTGGGGCCGGTTGTTTGTTTGTTTATGTGAGTATCGCGCAGGCAGGTGACGATTCCTGCCTGTGGGACGAGGCTCTTGCCCCCTGTCAATGACAATGAACATAAGGGGCATTTGAATTTACCCTCCCTTCCATGGCCCTGTCAACATATGACACAATAATATCAATGTCAATATATTCGACATATTCATGTGACGAAGCCTCTCCGGTCTGGTGGGTGCCCACTGGGACAGGTTTCCAAGAGTCCATCGATTTTTCGCAAATCACTCCAGCCCTGGTAGATGTCACTGATATCCCGGTTGCGCAGGCTGTGATTGTGACAGCCCTCCCTCAGCAGAAAGTGTTCTCAGTGAAGCAGCAAAGAATGGCCTCCGTGGAAGCCTCCTCATAGCAGAAAGTCACATTGCACTGAGGAAGGGTCTCTATAACTTCAGGGGTAAGGTGTGATAGCACAGAAAACAAAGCAATCACTGAGCACAGACTTAGTGTAGAGGAGAGTGTCGAAGGCCCCCTTATCTGACCAAGACATTATTTAGTGTGTCTTCTTCTTCTTCCTCTTCGCCCTCCTCCTCCTTTGGTCATGTCGTTTCAAGGCTGCAAATCCTTTGTTCTCTCTTCCCCCTCCTCCTGCCAAAGAAATATACGGACATCATTTGGAGAATTTTTCCGATTGTCTTATCTGGTGTGCACGTAGATCCTGAAATAGAACCGAATCTGTTTGGTGTCACCAGCCTCTATCTTCTTCCCTTGTGCATTGCTCTGAAGTACCGAGAAAATCGTTGTCATTTATCTTCACTTTCTCGGGTTTTTTTTTGTTGTTGTTGCTCACGTCTACCGGTATTTTATTCGCAGCTCAGCTCTTTACGTGCTCATACTCAGCAAACGAGCTTTCAAGCACACGCGCACCCATTCGCGCACACCGCTAAATGCCGCTCATAACGAGAAAAAGGGTTAAACCTTTTCTCCATGTCTGTTTCCAGAGGGGGGGGGGGAAGTCAAGTTAGTGTTTTCCAATCGTGTCAAACCGAAGCCGGAAAACTTTTACCCCCTGGAATTCGAGTTCGGAGCTCGGTTTTGCTTCTAAATTGGAATTGGACGTGAGAGATTTTCTTTCTCCTTCTTTCCACAATTGATTAGTTTTCGATTCATTCTCAGGGATAATTTTGCATTTTTGACTTCATGATTCCAACTCGGGCAATGAACTCATCGGGGATTGACTGATGGAGTCTCCGCTGTATTTGAAAGCCCCGCGTCCTCGGGACTCCCGCAGTACAGTGGAGCGCGCTTCAAAGGAGTCGGAAAAAGTTGCACGCTCAACCGTGTTCCAGAAGCGACGTCTTGTGAAAAAGGAGCATCCCTGATATCTGCCAGCTTCTCGAGATTGGGCCCACGGCAGAGGAGACTGGGCTGTATGAAGCTATATCGACTCATGTGCGTGCGTTGGAGCGACTCAAGTGGCAAAACAAATGGCAAACTCTGAGCAGAAGTCAAAAAGTTGACGATGCCGAAAGAAATTTAATTAAGAACTTTGAAGAAATTCGATGGGTACAATATTTTTCCAAAGCCGAAAGTAGGAGTCTCACTTGTCAAAGCAGAGTGGGCAATAATAAATTGGCTCTCCTCCAGGAATGCCCAATATATAGCAAATTGGCCTCAGCCATGGAAAGGTCGTTTTCAGGTCTGGTGCGCTTGAGAGATGCCGACAGCACAAACGATACCTTCCAATGGCTTTTTGATCATCCTTTTTTTATCCTTTTTTTCCAAGGAGGGGGCAGAAATATTTACCCAAACTTTGGATGAAATCCAAGAGATCTGAGGGTGGCGAACTGAGACACTGAACACAAGGATAATTTACAAGATTTCTCAGAGAAAATTACAACAATGACTGAAAGGAGGACGGGACTTGAGACCAAAACACTTTATTTCAGATGAAAGCTTTTTTAGATCAAGTATTTGCCTCTACGAATCTAACACCATATATGGCATAAACCATAGCTTCCCCCTTAGGGATGGGTCTGGCATTTATAATATGTTTTTCTGGTGCTTTTTCAGACTGTCACAAGCAATATTCCTCATTGGCAAGAAATTGCTGCCTTTGCCTCCAAATCCATGACGCGTTTCTTGCCGAGACATCAAACTTCTCGCCCTCGTCAGCCATGGCTCCGTGCCACAATTTTGCATCTGGAGAGCAGCTCATGACACACGGTCATGGTCATTTCACCGATTGACATTAGCGTTGTCTCCTTTTCTTGCCATTTTCATGAAACGACAGAGTAAAACAATTCACCCAAGTTTGCTTTCTCAACTTCAAAGCTCTGTTCTTCGACATATGTAAGAACCTGGACGAAGTACAGTGATACCCGGGTATAGTAACATCCGGATATACATCCCGCCTATAGTGACAAATTAGTGAAGAACCATTTTTTTTATTTCATAGGATTGACACCCGGGTATGGTGACAACGCGCTCATAGTGACAATTTCACACCGACCACACTGTGTCACCATATTCGGGTATCACTGTGCCACATGGCTTTATCACAGAATCTCACTAAATGAAATCATGTCTTAGACGCATCATACGCCTACTTGGACCAAACACTTGGTCCAAGCAGCACCAAACGCTGCTGACCAAACGTTATCCCATGCCAGTTTAGGTACCGGACATCGCTCGCGCCAGAATAAAGCTAAAGTACAAGGCCATGCTTCGTGCAGTCCATGCGCTTCTCGCCATCCATGCACTTGGCACCATCCATGCGCTTCGTGCAGTCCATGCTCTTTGAGGTCGCTGGAGGTTGCTAATTGAGGTTTAAGGTAGTTTACGACCACAAAATCTTCAACCTCAAATGACCTTCGGGACCTCAAATGACCTTCCTCGTCCGCTGCCTCAATTTGGGTGTGCTAAACATTGGCTGTTTTACGGAGGCGTCCTTCTACACAAAATAGGAAATTTTCGATTTTGAGTACTAATATAATCTGATTTGACACTCCTACAACTTTCCCTGGGTAAAAGGATCGCTCGACGCCAAATTTAATCCAAATCAATCCAGTGCTTTGGCCGCGCATCGCGACCACAAACAAAGAGTGAATTTCATATGTTGATAGCTTTGATTGCAACTCATTTTTAGTCTACCCCTTAGCTGAAACATCTTTATTCCAGCTTCTGAAACGTATGTTCTGCAAAGTATCCTCTTTTCCTTTTGGAGATCTTGGCCAACTGACATACGTAGTTGATGCAATCACTGTTGGTTTTTTTTCTGTACTATATACCGTCATTATCTTGGTACAAATCCAAGAACGTGCTCTTGGCTCTGCTGACGCCGTTGTTTATCTCCACAGGCTTTCACACGATGGGCGGCGAGCACGCCATGGAACACTACGACGTGTGCATCGGACCCAATTTGACGTGCATGAACGACCTCCTCAACAGGATGGGCCAGTTCGACAAAGTGGAGTACAAAGGGACGCAGGTCAAGTGCAGGTCGTCCTGCACTGATCAGGTGCAGAATATTAGATGTCTCAAGTATGGAGTCTGTACTTTGTCTCCGTCGTTGTTCTTTTCGCGAGGTCTCCGTGAAGATGCAAAAGCTGCTGCTCGCTCTCATTCGCATCCTTCCTCCCCTCTTTCCCCAAGCATAATTGTCGTTGCAATAAACCCTTCATTCATCACCCAAGAGCTTTCATTGTTCAGAATGTTTTGCATGAGGTGAGAAATTTGCATGTGCCTCCATTACAAAACTTGACGTGTACTTTACTCGAAGCTTCTGCTTTCATTCTTCATCATGGGAGGAGAAGGGATGCAATGCATGAGTGTACATATGTATCCACCCTGCAATTTGGCCAAGATTTTGGGTACAATCTGGTTAGAAGGGGGGGGGAGAGGAATAAAGTAGATAGTCTGAAGGGGAAATTTCAATCTGGTTCGTGCTGAAGAGGTCAAACAAGGGCCCAAGGTGATCCTCAAAAATATATCCACTACATAAGTCTCTACACACTAAGGTGACTAAGTCAAAAATGCAGGGTGGTCCAAAAAGAATTCGATAAGTTTCTTCCACAAGCAGATTTCACATTTTTGAGAGATCACTGAACACTGTCTTAAATTGAAACTGGATATCAGACGAATTCTCCTGTATTCACAAATTTGTACTCAAACTCTCTCAATCTTATCAAAAAGAGAACAGTAAATTTCACTAAATAAACAGTGCTGTAGCACAAGTAGTGGAGAAATATATTATGAGCTGAAGAGAAGTATGGTGAAACTGGAGAGTGGAAGAGCAGCTCTTATGAAAGTATCCGACAAAATCTGCTTGGAGTGCGACAAAGCCTACAACAAAATCCGCAATGAAGTCAGTCTCAAGGATATCAGCGACGAAGAAGTCGACAAAGTCCGACTGGCTCGGCTCAATTTGCAGAAACAAGGCTCATCCCAGCCCTAGTTTATTTCTTCTGCATGAATCAGCATTTCAGCGTTCCTCATACTCGTTTCAGCTCATGGATTATTTTTGTCGTTACTTGTGCTACAGCTCTGCTTATGAAGCTAAATGTACTGTTCCATTTGTGATGATTTTGAGAAAGGTGTGAGCACGAATCTGTAAATACTGGAGAATTTGTCTGATAGCCAGACAGCTTTAATTCAAGTCATTGCTCATTGAGGTCAAATGTGAAATTGGCAAACAAGATGTTAAAATTTCACTCACACCCTCTAGTAAAAGCATGGTAAGATATCGGGGAGACAGCACAATACAGGCGAGCTTCAAAAGAAGAGCAAACCCAGTCAGTAGCCAAGTTATTCTATTTTTTAGAAGAGTCACCCCCGAAAATGCTACCAAGGAATCGAAATGCACCAGTGAAGGCCGAACATCCTTCTAAGAGAAAAAGTCAAATATTTTAGCATAGCACTTCAAGAAGTGGTGCATGCTCGTGAAAGGCATGAGTCAATTTTCTTTTGACCACGTCCATTGGGTCCGAGACTCTGCGCACTTGAGTCCTGGTGACTTTTCACAAGTCGAGTCCAACTCATAGCTACTGCATGCCTGCAGCCTTAGTTTGCAGAATTCTAACCTCCTCTTCAGTCTCATGCTTTGGGAAAACAGTACAGCTTTTACTGAAGAGCAAATATTTTGCGTTCTTCATTCAAAGCCGCGAGTGTTTGTGTGTATGTACATGTGAACATTACGCAAGTGTGCAACGCGCGGGGTCCACTGTACGTCGCATATGCATCATTGTACTTTTGTAGACTTCATACCTTGACAGGAGATCCATGAAGACCGTGCAGAGATGTTTTAACATACATGATGCAAGTTGCTCGGAAGTTCAAGGTCATGTCTAAGGCAAAGTAAGAATCCTGCCTATGCATCAGCATCTCAGTTTGCCTGAGGTTCTGAGTAAAATGACTAGCAGACCGTAAGGACCATCAGTTTACTCAAAATGACTGAATAAAAAAGACGATGAAACACCTACCTTCAGGGTTATGTTAAACCTATCCCATAGTATACCGTGTCATAATGGCATAACTAGATGTGGGTAGAGGTAGGTTTATAGCTGTTTCTGTCACCGAATTGTGCTTGAGCTACCTCACCGCACACCACAAAGTTCTCGGAGCTGCTGTCCAATACGATTAGTGCAGAGTGGAGAAGAAGGTGGTCAAGATCACCTAAAAATGCCAGCTCTAGTGATGAATAGATCATTTAAGTCGTCATAACCAAGGTGGATTCATACGTTCTTGCAGATTAACTCCTTGTTCGTCACCACCTCGTCCTACCCGAACCGGAAGACTCTGATCTACCGCGAGGAGTTTTGCATCTTGGCCCGCCGCCTGCTCGAGAAGTGCAAGGGTCCCAAGCGCAAGCCTCTGGAGAGGGAGTACCCAGGCTTGTGCTCCCTCCTGAAGCCTCTGGAACAAATCGACTTCTGTCGGGACAATAACTGGGACGTACGGAGGTACATACGTGGTCACAGTTGTACGCACAGTACGTACAGCCAGTATACATATAAACATACTGCGTAGAAAGCTTGGAGTAGTTGCCGTCAAACAGGTGCTTACTAACCATGAAAAAAAAGTTAGTTATATCCCGATTCCGCTCCCAGTGATGCTTTCGCAGGCCTAACAAACATGTTGCAATAAAAAATGGGTGGGGAAAACGTCACACTTCATGCCAATCTTTTACTGCACGGTTATAGCGTCAGAGAGCTCACGCTGTCATTTTTCCCCCATGCACTTTTTTGCTACACCGATGGGGCTTTTCTGCATTAAGAGCGATTAACGATGTAGTTTCTTAACCACCACTTTGGAATAGATCAACCGACTGACCTTTGTTTGCTTTTTGGCTGCAAAATGTGTTCAGTGCCACTTTAGCGACACTCGAAAAATTACTCGTATTTCAACGTGCGTGCATAGATTTGGCAGGTTTTGGCACTGCTCGAACCATCGTTGCGTCCCCCTTTGAGTCGCACAGCCCACTTTTTGACCTGAGCGCCGCAGTGAGGTGTCCGGTACCCAGACAAGAAGTGCATCGATGTCTGCAGTTGCTCTACTCATGGATTTTCATGGTTCAACTTCCAGGCTGACTGAGCTGTCAAATGAGTAGTTGATACCTCCAAAACAGAGCAGTCGCCAGTACTAACACTCTAAAATGAGACTTAGGCAGTACTAATCTAGAGTCAATTGCCTTAAAAAGTTAGTGACAGTCTGGACCTCTACAGTGACCCCGATTTAGTTGCCATACCTTCAATACTCATTGGTGAAACAGGTGGCAGATCAGCTTCTGCCGCTGGTCTCTTTGAGGGTGCTTAAAAATGAAACAAATGGAAGCTTTCTTTTTTTGGAAAAATGTTGCCTCATAGTACGTTACGGTACTTGCTGCTGACCTTGACCTTGCAGCAGCAGTGGGTGGTTGAGCGTCTACAGTAATGCTGGAGCGTCTACAGTGGCGAGCATCGAGTGAAGCGAAATAAATCTAGTGATACCTGTAGACCATACTGACAAGACAAGAGGTTCTCCAGTCAAGTCTACTTTCTTTATTGTTCACAAAGCAGCCTAGATTTTCCCATCACAAACTCAATGTGATCATGTCAATTTGATCTCGTTTTTGGTCAAATCAGCAAAGTACTTTATTATTTTTTGGCAAGAAACCACCTTTTTCATGCTAAAAGTATGGCTATCTCAGCTTCCATGAAACAGTGAGAGTAGACCCATATCGGGACAAGACGATTGAGCTCAAGTAGCTTTCTTTTCCTTTTTTAGAAAAAGGGCAACCTTAGAGTAATATGAAAACTAGTCATTATACGTATAATTGAGCCAAATTGTCTGGCTTTCCTAAGCCTTTTTACGACAAAACTAAAATCTGTTTGTCCGTCCGTGTTGCACTTGGCGCAGTCCTCGTGCTCCGAGCAGCCCACACGCTCACCCACCTCTCTTCTCTCTCTCTTCAGTGTTGCCAAGTCGTAGAGAGACAGACATAGTAACCTTACGTGCGACTTCAGACCCAGGCAACACCACTTCTTCTTCCACTCGTTTCTGCCACTGCAATTCACTACATACCTGAGATGCAGTAAATGGGACTTTGGGCCTCAATTTCTGCCTAAAACACGACCTTGAAAAACACATTGGACACCCCCTTCCGTAGCCCATAAAAAAGTAGTGTCTGCTGATCAAGTTTGGGAATGCTCAGTCTAGTGGTGGTAGTGCCAACCCTTGGACAGACACACGAACAAAGCTCTTTATAAATAGTCTAGAACTATATAGATGTATAATCTACACCCAGCCTAGAAGACATAACTATAAAAGCTATAAAAAAACCTCAGCTACTTTTTGTCTAAGTCACTTGCCCATTTCAAAAATGTAACCTATATTATCAATCAATTCTAAAGATGCATAGACGAAGATCGGTTCATAATGTTTGAGCTTGGTGGAGCAAAGTTAAATTCTACGCCGAATTTGATGGATGCACGATCTGAGGAGCAAATGACATCAGCTTTTCTGTAAAAAGTTGGCTCCATTATCGACCAGCTCCGCTCTGATAAAGAACAGATTTTTAGGTCACAAAAGGGCCATTTGACTCTGTCCAAGCCGTTTTCGCTCTAATTACGAGCTGGCTCCCTTGTTGAACGCTCTATTGTCATTCGCCCACTGTGTGTACTTAATAAAATTTCATGTTCCCGGAGAAAAATCCCATTTATCTGCGAATCCCAGTTATCGCAGTCCCGTTTTTCCGAGCTCTAACAGCATTTTCAAAAATTGCCTGGAACTGCTTCTACAAGGATCTGCTCATTACGGTGGGTCCCTTAAGGATATTTTTTTATTTTCAAAATGCGCACTCAGCGACTGGTGTAGAAAATAAGATCCCACCCTGTCAGACTGGATTGAGTCCACACAAAAACGTGCTACAAGAATGCCAAGGTGGTGGACCGAGGGACCTTCCTGGAGGACAGTTTTTTTCTCTTTCTACGCATGTTCAAAAGCACATTTTCATTGAGAGCATGTTTATTAAAAGACTCTGGAGATGCCACTGCAGTTGATGAGGATGCTCATTAACGCCCTAGTGAAAACAAGGGGTAAAAAAATTGACACGAAATGATTTCTTAAATGATGCTGCCCATTTTTCAATGTTCACCTTGGCAATCACACTGACCGATGTCCTCCCGGACAATCCCTTGGCTCCCACCATGGCGGCCTTGTGGTACCTTTTTGTGAGGTCCAATTCCAGTCTGCTGGGGTGGATCTTATGTTCGACATCAGTCGCGGCTGCCGATGAGCCCACCCTACTCTTCAAAAGCAGTCTGCACTACGGGGGGGATCCTTGAGCACTGGTGATGGAGGTGGGCTGGATTTTTCGGGCCTGGTCAGGGCTACATAGGACTTAGGCCAAGCCAGGCCAGAGGAGGGAACAATTGGCGCTAGGATGGAGATTTCTACTGCTTTAGAATGGGCAAATACATGGTGTGTCAACTATATTTTCAGTTTTTTAAAAATATTTGTTTCCTGGAACTCTTTGCTGATGTTTAAAATGGCCGCTTTGGGCAGTGGCAGGAATGGATGCATGACAATGCACTGGCTTGCGCAACATAGGTTTCGAAGTTTGAATGGCAAGACAACACTGTAGCAAAACCAATTAAGCAGACAAAAGCTCGTGGCCTCACCCATTCACCCCCACTGGGCTTGTAGCAAAGGATTGATTTTTCGGGCTGGGCCAGGGCTGTAGAAATGTCAAAATGTCGCCACAGCAAACTTCATTTTCAGCGTCAAAGTACAAAGTGCGTCTCAGTAGTAGCACTCAGCTTTGACAGTGGCAGCGTTTTTGACCTGTGCTCGAGCCCATGTTGTCGTCGGGCTGCCATCCTCGTCTAATACAAGCCCCGGGCCAAGTCAAAAACCTCACGCAATCACGCTAAAAGAATGGTCAATCCAGTGCTGCTTCACTGCTACGCAATAGTCACGAATGTACCAATGCGGATGGTTTATAATATACGATGCTATTGACCTGCTGCTTGCAGGCACACTATCCCTGGCTGTGAACGCGGAGGTAGCGTTGCCCGCTGTCCGATTGAAGAGGCCATTCTGGACTACGCCCGTCAGAACCTGGTCATGTTTAACATCTTCATCAAGGACCCGTATGCCAAGCGCTTCAAGAAAGACGAGAAGATCACCAAGACTGCCTACATCGCCAACTCCGGCGGTCTCCTCGGCTTGTGCATGGGGTTCTCCTTCATCAGCGGTGCGGAGATTCTCTTCCATTCGATCATAGGGCTGGCGTCAGCCGTGGTACCTTCGTTGCGGCGCAAGGTGGCGCGCGAGCAGTGCAACCGCCACCAGTGCAGCAGCGACGAAGACAGAGAAGACGAAGAGTCTGAAGCTGATCGTGATGACGAGATCCGACAGCAGCAACAACAACAACAGCAGCAACAACAGAACCAGTCGCATCATTGTCATTGCTGTCACCAGGCTCAGCAACTGCATCGTCATCACAGTCATCTCCAGAGAAGACAAGACGATCACGGAGATTCGTTCAACATGCGTAGTCTGACGACGCCCAGCTGTGACTTTCATCCAATGATTGGAGGCGATCTGTTGCCTTTTCGGCTCTACAATCAGCCCATTCAACAGCAGCAGAGGCAACACAATTGCTTTCCACACCACCAACTTACCGGTGGTCAGACTGTGCCTATGTCGTATGCCTCTCGGCAGCCAGATGTCGCGCAGCTGAATGGAGACATGAAAAAGTTTAACATTGGTCCAGAGAGAATCATTTGAAGAAGAAGAAGCATTGATCGAAGTTGTGCGAACACAAGGAGAAACATTGCAATATCTTTGCACAAGTGCATAGACAAGTGAAGTCATTTTTGCTTCCTCTTGGGAAATGCAACCATTCGAGTTCAGGAAGACTACGCACAAGTTTCATTAAGCTATAGCTGCACTTATAAGAGCAAAGGATTGTACACATGTGGCGCAATTAATCTCTCCCCAAGGTGTTTTTGACGAGCTCTACTGCTGACATTAATTCCTCTCAGAGTAATGAGTCCCTGGATAAACACATTCTTTAATCATCCAGGCTTGCGTATGTGGTTTCTCTGGAGGAGGGAAGGTCACATCTTGGCTGGCTGGGCTGGCTGCGCTGTACGTACAGTATGTAGTACATGTGTGTATTCTGAGCAGCCTCAAGGATGATGTCGCATTCAGTGTACGTCCGTCTACTCAATGTGTCATGTGGAATGCTTGATTGTGAGTCACCTGTCGCAATCCAACAGTCGCCATTTAGGACATACACACGCTCATCCTTTTCTGCACGGCTTTGATGATTCGAGGCTGCACGACCTAGGGCTTTGTTCAAGCTGAGGTTCTGCCTTAGTTGAGGAAAAAGGAATGGCTAATATCCGCTCTCAGAGGCCACTGGGCGGCCTCAAGATGCTGCTTGTACTATTAGACAGTGCTCAAACGCATGACGTCCACGATGCTACTGACTGTAACTGCTACTATTGATGTATGTAAGCACATTTGCAGAACTAGTTATTAAACTTGTGCGTGGTTACCGTGACGTTGCTGAGCATGACGGATTAGATTTCGCATTCAACTAAGTGCAAGGAAGTGTCCTAGGATGTCACCAATGCATTACAGTACAGTTAAAGACCAATGTTGCTCTATGAAGGAATGCAGGGTGTACCCGTGAGGTCGGGAAGCCGCACCCTGAAGCAAACACAACTGGTTCAGTTTTTCAAATGTTTCGCCCAAACTTTAAAAGGAAATGTTTACTCCCCTCGACACTGTCACTGTCTAACAATTGAGGGCCAAGCTTGCGCGGCCTTTCACTAGCCCCTGGTCTCAGTGTCATGAATTGCAACGAGTGATACATCCTTGAGGCCAAGACTTGTGCACTCGTCCATAGCAATTTTGGTGCTGTAAAGTCCTCCTCCTTGCTCAGGGCTTTGGCCGACATTTCCATGAGGAGACACAGAGCTTGTCTGAGACCTCTTGACTCCTGCTCAGCCATCTTGAGCATGCCATTGCCATGAATAGAGGCAGTCTCGAATGCGTTTGATGCAGACACAGGAAAGACACTGCTGTGTTTTACCACATAAAATTTCGCCTAAATACGAGCTCCTTCTAGATAGAACTGATCTTCTCGCACTCTCACCAATAATCGTGGAAATACAATCAAGAAGCATCGGTCACCCGAGGACATCCAAGTCAGTGGGGTTGGCTTACATACATTACTCAGGCAAAAGGCCAAGCTTTATGCATCATATTGTCTACCTTAACCGGTTTATTTTTGTTGCAAACATGTCCTAAAAGCTCCTTCTTTATCTCACGACGAGGACGTCGTTTTATCTCTCATCATTTTTCTTCCCTTAGCGCCAGAATGGACGCGATGTTGCTACGTACGGACTGCAGCTTGTGGTAGTACAGCATTTATTTCTCCCGAGAAAATGCCTCGATGGTGGCCGCATCATTCAAGGGATGTATAAGAATCCCTTGTTAGCTGTGGGGTTCGTACAGCACAAAATGTAACCGTCCGTCTTGTCCTTGTATTGCCCTTTCTCAGCGACGCAAGCTTGTGACAGTTTTTGTACCCGTCATCTGGGAACCTCGGGCCACGTTGAGGGGAAAGGGACAGATCATCGTGGGAGAAGCGTTGCCATTCTATCAAGGTTAGGTGAAGTTCCTCGATCAGCTTCCGAGGACTAAGAGAGGCTTTCTTTTTCCGGGTCAAACGGCTCAGACCGGCAAGTGTGCTCGAGCATGATGATGCCTCCAAGATAAAGTATTTTTTGTTGCAGAAAATGCCGAATAGAAATTGTCACGTCGTCCAGCCACTTGCCTAGTCCTCGGAGCACAGGAATGCAGCAAGCTGATCGCACCAGTGGCAAGACTAGGGATCTGACAAGATCTCCAATCGTTGTTCCAGGACGTCGCTAGTAATATGCACGTTCGAAGTTACGAGTGGTGCGTGCGCAGAATACGCATCTCTCTAGTGGAGAAACCTTGAGAAAGCCCAGTCAACGGGCGGCCTATACGGTCCTACTGTAAAGAGGCCTGTGCTGCTTTCCCATTTCCAGACAAGGCGAAAGAAAGCATTGAGCTCAACAGCTTCCACCTTCCAGTGTACTTACTTTGTACAAGTCAAGGACTCATCAATCCCTCGGTGCAAAAAGTGTGCAACGTAGAGCAGAATTATGGCCAACATATTGACGCAATCAGTCTTCCAGTTCTAGCATTTCGAGCTCCCTCATAGAAAAAGTGGGAATTTACACAGTCGCAATGTAGTGCGGACACAACGCTTCACTGAAAACCTCATCATGTTGGCGCGAAAGCAAAGCTTGACGATTGGCGAAGTCTCTACCGGAGGCGGGCTGATGGCCGACTACGGCCCCGACGAGACGCAGAGCGAGGGCGCAGAGGAGATCTGGCCCAACAAGTCGCGTCCCCGTCTCTGCCTTCGCCTGCTCGCCCTCATCAGCCTACTGTCAGTGATGCTCAACACGCCCAAGACGTTCAAACACATCCCCTGGCTCAGATACGGGACGTTCGTCGTCGACCTCGTGTGCTCCGCTGTCTTCACTGCCGAGATGGTAGCCAAGATCAGAGACCGCGGACTCTTCCTCGGCGGTGACAAGGCTTACCTGAAGGACCGCTGGTGCCAATTTGACGCGTGTATGCTGTTCTTCCTGCTGGTGTCAGCCTTTCTCCAGGTGTTGGAGCTGACGGGGGTGGCCAGTGAATATTCACCACTCTCCATTCTTCGCGCCCCGCGACCCCTCATCATGATCAGATTCATCAGGGTGTTCCTTAAGTTCTCTATGCCCAAGGCGCGAGTGAATCAAATCTTCAAGCGCTCGAGTCAGCAGATTTACAATGTGACTATTTTTTTCCTATTCTTCATGTCGCTATACGGACTTTTGGGCGTGCAGTTCTTCGGTGAGATGAACTACCACTGCGTGCGCAGCCACGTCACTGACCCGGAGAAAGTCACCGTAGATGACCTCACCATTCCAGACTCCTACTGCAACCCAAAGAGGGACGCCGGCGGACATAAGTGCCCCAAGGGCTTCTCCTGCATGAAGCTGAGTCCCCTGGGCAAGGCTGTGACCGGATTCACCGGGTTTGGCGAGTTTGCCACATCTGTGTTCACTGTTTATACCGCAGCCAGTCAAGAGGGATGGGTCTACATCATGTACAGGGCAGGAGACTCAGTGCAGCACTGGAAGGCGGCCTTCTACTTTACCACAATGATTTTCTTCCTGGCCTGGATGGTGAAAAATGTCTTCATCGCCGTCATCACAGAGACATTCAATGAGATTAGGGTGCAGTTCCAAGAGATGTGGGGCGAGCGCGAGCCCATAGAAGGTGAAATGAGCACGCAGGTGCTGCAAGGCGACAGAAGAGCTTGGAAGCTCATCACAGTCCACGAGAACAGGTACTGTATGCACTGGTTTATGTATTTGCACGTGCACATTATGTATACGATATTGTTTCGTATGACGTTACTTGATTGAAACGAGAGATTCTGTGAGCTGGATTGAGCGGGTTTCGACGGCCCAATAACGATTTCATCTTATCTCCCGTTCAAGTCACTGATCAAATGAGTCGAAAGCCTTCTGCATGCTGTTCTACAACTGTCAGAGATGTCATGAAATGAATGATGTGGTTGGCGTGTGTACACTGGATGCATAAAGTACAATGCTTATGGAGTGATAACTGTTTCAGGCACCAAGGTCTGGCTCCGGCCTTCTGCCATCGCGTGCTACAGTCACCATTTTATCACGTCACCATAATCATCGTGATCATCACCAATGCCATTGTGACAGCAAGTATTAGCTTCAGACACACCTCGGACCAGAAGCCAAGGGAGTACTTCTTCCAGGACCAGAGGCAGCTGGAGCTCTGGTTCACCATATTTTATGATATAGAGGTTGCCTTCAAAATCTTCTGTCTCAGCTTCCGAGGATACCTCTCAAGGTAAAGAAACCCAATACGAGGGTGTCATCAATAGATGATTGTGAATCCTTTCTTTCCACCCCGTTCATAGGACGATTCATAAATTCGAGTTCATGCTGGCCATTGTCACCTCCATCCATATGCTCCCCATAGAGGGGATGTTTCTTTCCTGGATTTCCATCTTTCAAGTGCTCAGAGTCATCAGACTCATCAAGGCTTCACCAATGCTCGAGGACTTTGTCTATAAAATATTTGGACCAGGGAGGAAGTTGGGGAGTCTCATCATATTTACCATGTGTCTCCTCGTCATCACGTCGAGCATCTCTATGCAGCTCTTTTGCTTCCTCAAGGATCTGGACAAGTTTGAGACATTTCCATATGCATTCATCTCAATGTTTCAGGCGAGTAAAATACGCCTGTACCATTCATTGTAAAGACACATACACGTACGTACAATAAGGCGCAATAACGGTTTTTCACGCATACAGATCTTAACCCAAGAAGCTTGGCCTGAGGTGATGTCCAGGACCATGGAACAAGTGGACACCCGACTCACATTTGTCGTAGCCGTGTACTTCATCTTATACCACTTGTTTGTCACCCTGATCGTCATGTCACTCTTCGTTGCCGTCATCCTTGACAACTTGGAGTTGGACGAGGAGGCAAAGAAGGTCAATGACTTTGTGATGCTAAAGTCTAGCTTTATTTTTTCATCGTCTCAATGTCCTTTACAGGTGAAGCAACTAAAGATGAGGGAAGAATCATCGGACATCAAGGAAGATCTCCCGCTGCGGCTGAAGATCTTCGAGAAATTTCCCGAGCGCCCACTGATGACAAGTCTGTCTAAGGTCCCATCGGACTACGCAACGCCAAAGGTGCGCGACAGCTTCGTGGCCAAGTTTGTCTATGAAACTGAGGAAGCGGACGCTGCCGAAGGCAATAACGGTGGCAATACTGGTGGCGGTGTCCGCGGCGGCGGGGGATCCAGCACCCCCGTCAACGTGATTAACGTCATGTCCAACCTCCGCTATCGAGGCAAGAAAGCGCAGCAGCCAATGTTGCTGTCGTCACCCATCAAGAAGACGCGCAAGACGGCCTCCATTAAGAAGTCCTCAGTGTCCAACATAATCTGGTAATCATCACCGTCACACTTTAAAAGAACGGAAAACTGAGATGAAGTAGGTCTGACAGGTCTGTCCGCCGGTCTCTGCGTGGCTCTCAGTTATTCAACAAGCGTGGTGGCACCATCCGGATCAACGAGCGCGAGGTGAAGGAGAATGGCTTCATCCCGGGGATGTCCTCGTCTGCAGCAGTGTCTGCCGCCACCAACCGGCAGCAGAATATGGACATTAAGCTGCTGCATGCCAAGAAGCAACAGGCCGAGATGAGAAGGCATCAGAAGGAAGAGGATCTACGGGAGAATCACCCATACTTTGACAGGCCGCTATTTGCCGTGCCAAGGTACAGTTAGTATTTCATATCGTCACAATGGTCTGAGGGCAGCCAAATTGCGATCACGTGACGACATCGTATATAATGATGCTATCTGGTGCCGATATAGCATCATTTAGCATCACTCAAATTTAAACAGCTGATGTGAAGAGATGACATTCGAAGCAGTATGATGCGATACCAGCTGCCCTTGTACAGGAGTATTTCTGCTAGTATAACGGGTATATGTATTGAACTACATTCAAACGTATCACTTCAGGGAGTCAACTTTCCGCAAAATCTGTCAACGGATGAAGAACGCTCGCTATGACGCTACCCTGAAGGATCCATTGACTGGAAAAGAGCGTAAAGTGAGCTTCAAGACATTCCATAAGCTACTGGGCTTAGTCACTTACCTCGACTGGATTATGATCATCACCACCACTCTTACGACCTGCTCAATGATGCTGGAGACGCCGCAGGTGCGGGTGATGGACCAGGAATACCTGCAGGTAAGAAAATGTTTTGGTGCTACTTTACCTTCGTCCGGTTCTTTGAATGATGAATCTCTTTGCAGGTGATGGACTACGTGTTCGTCATCGCCATGGGTATGGAGCTGGGTCTCAAGGTGCTCGCTGAAGGAATGTTTTTCACGCCAAAGGCGCTCATCAAGGACTTAAGCGGAATGCTTGACATCTTTATTTTCTTCGTTAGCTTAATCTGGGTTTGCTGGATGCCCACAGAGGTTAGAGAAGTTTTGTGCAACCCTTTTATAATATACGTGCTTACATAAGGTACACACGCAAAGCTTGCACTGTAGGAAGTTGGCCTCCAGTACCATTCATTCATCTTTCTCTTTTCTTGCAGGTGACCCCGAACTCCCTGGCGCAGTTCCTCATGCTGTTACGATGCTTCAGGCCTCTGAGGATCTTCATCCTGGTGCCACACATGCGCAAGGTTGTAAGCGAGCTATGCAGAGGCTTCAAGGAGATCTTCCTCGTCGCCGTCCTCCTTATTGTGCTGATCTTCATCTTTGCCTGCTACGGTGTCCATCTCTTTGGCATGAGATTCGCCGCGTGCAATGACCACACCATTCACAAGAGAGAAGATTGCATTGGAATATTTCGCACCCAGGTTTTTGTCACCAAGATGAACCTTCCAGACAGCCCTCACTGCCCGAGGCCAGGGCTTTGGACTCCAAGGGTAAGCAACTGTCATATCAGTAGTTGGCGCTCCGCATCTTACACAAGAACGTAACTTATGTCCACTTTAGGTGTGGATGAATCCGCGCAGGTTCAATTTCGACAACATCGGGAATTCCATGTTGGCCCTCTTTGAGGTGCGTATGAACGGACAGCACTTTTAAGCCACTGCTTTCTAACGCAGCCCAGGTGACTTTTAAGAAACATATTTTGTGCTTATTCTCTGTTTACAGGTCCTTTCGTACAAAGGATGGGTGGATCTTCGTGATGTGATTATTGCCAAAATGGATGGCCCCACCTATGCTATCTACATCCACATGTACGTCTTCCTGGGGAGTATGATCGGCCTCACACTCTTTGTCGGTGTCGTTATCGCTAATTACCGAGAGAACAAGGGCACTGCTCTTCTCACTGTTGATCAGGTAAGTTGAAAGAAATTACTTTTGTTCTTAATTATTGTATATACTAATGCAAGAATATAAATAGTACTGACGTTTAACTACAAAAAAACCTACAATGCTCTGCTTCTCCAGATGCGCTGGAGCGATCTGAAGAAGCGCCTGAAGATCGCTCAGCCACTGCACGTGCCGCCCAAGCCGGAGAATTCCCGTATCCAAGCCTTCATCTACGATATTGTGCAACACCTTTACTTCAAACGCTTCATTGCCTCGCTCGTGCTCATCAACAGCTTCTTGCTCTGCGTCAAGTGGGAAGATGAGGAGGAGAGCGCCAGCGTTGCTGTGCTCAGGACTCACCTCTCCACGGCCAGTTCTATACTCACTATCTGCTTTGTCGTCGAAGTCATCATGAAAATGATTGCGTTCACTCCCTACGGTTATTGGCAGTCCAGACGAAACCGCGGCGATCTGCTTGTCACTCTGCTTGGAGTCGTTTGGATTTTTCTCAACTACGCCTTCTATAACGAGTATACCCTCACCCTGGGCTACGTTGTGATCATCTTACGCTTTTTCACCATCACGGGCAAGCACGCTACTCTCAAGATGCTCATGCAGACAGTTTTCGTCTCCATGTACAAGAGCTTCTTTATCATTATGGGTATGTTCTTGCTCATCACGTGCTACGCGTTGGCCGGGGTCATCCTGTTTGGTTCGGTGAAGCACGGGGAAGCTATTAATCGTCAGGCGAACTTCGAGACTGCTGTGCACGGCATCTCCATGCTCTTTCGCATCGTCACCGGGGAGGACTGGAACCGCGTGCTACACGACTGCATGCTCAGCAGGCCATACTGCACTCGGGCACCAGACTCCAACTACTGGGATAACGACTGTGGCAACTGGGTGGCAGCCATCATATACTTCTGCAGCTTCTACGTCATCATCACATACATAGTACTCAACCTGCTCGTCGCTATCATCATGGAGAACTTCTCGCTCTTTTACTCCAACGAGGAAGACGCCCTTCTCTCTTATGCCGACATTCGTAACTTCCAGAACACCTGGAACATTGTGGACATCAACCAGCGCGGAATGATCCCGGTGCGCAGAGTCAAGTTCATTCTTCGGCTACTCAAGGGCAGACTGGAAGTTGATCCACACAAGGACCGACTTCTCTTCAAGCACATGTGCTACGAGCTCGAGCGACTGCACAACGGCGAGGACGTTACTTTCCACGATGTCCTCAGCATGCTCTCCTACCGGTCGGTGGACATCCGCAAGGCACTGCAGCTGGAGGAGCTCTTGGCAAGAGAGGAACTGGAGTACCTAATCGAGGAGGAAGTGGCGAAACTCACGATTCGCAAGTGGTTGGACGGGTGTCTGAAGCGGATCAGGGAGCGAGAGCAGAGTATCATAGCTGGTTTGAGGGCCATGAATGAGCCTATTTTACACACGCTGAAGCCCCTGGAGGAGATGGACACTGAGAACGATGAGGAGCAAGAGCAGGAGGTGCTGGCAGCAGAAACATCCATGCAAGACGTTGCGTCCATGAATATGGTGCCAACACCGGCGCCTACACCATCGTTGACCGACGACAACAGGTCAGTGATGACAAAGAAGCAGCTGACCCGAGCCGACAGCGGCGCCAGCGTGCACACCGCAACAGAGCCGTCGGCCACCGTGACGGAGAACCCCCAGCCTCAGTTGATGATGACCATGATGCTTCCTAGACAGCGAGGGTTGCAGGCTGCAAAGTCGGCTGAGAAAATGGAGCACCCGGAGGAGGACAAAAAGCTGCCGGAATCCGCTATCACATCCTTCCAAACGTGGTGGCAGAACCAGGTGGAGGACACCAGTTACGACGACTGAAACGCTTACTCTGTTGGGCAGAACGCACAAAGTATGTTGTACGGACGCGTAGTATAGTATCGTGTACACGGTGACTGTGCGAATGTATCGATATATAATGCATATTCACTGCATACTAATAGTAAACAAATGAATACACAGAGTATACAGAGAATATATTTTAACGTGATCCATTCCTCCTGCACATGCAGGTTTCCCACTTCACGACTGCCACGGACAACATGGTGCAGCCGATCCATGAAGTCCAGTGGGGGGACTCCCTGTTCTCAGCAGAGTCTTTGATCAGAGGGTGACCTCGCCAGTGTTACTGTCCATTTGGCAGGCACCGTCGTAGTTCTGTTCTAGAGATGGGTTTCGGGTAGAGATTGCTGTATCGATAAAGTTTCGGGTTCAGGCCACTACTGTATTGGGTACCCCCAGGTAGCCATAAAATGGAATTGTCTCTTTCCCCCTCTTGACACTGACATGACAGGCACTCATGATTTTTTACAAAGAACCCTCACTTCTCAACTGTACTCTCTTAATGGTGCACCCTTGATATGGCTGGTCATAGGCACTCCTCACAGTGGCGTAGCTGATGATGAAGAGTGCTGAAATAACACACCACCAAAATTTCGGTCTACATGCGGGTCTTTCTTTTTTACCTAATACAACCCAAACCCGGATGATATAGTCATCATCCAAGAGGTCCGCGATCCGTCGGGTACCCGACCCCACCTCTCTTCTGTTCCTTTTTTGCGTGTCACCCAACCTTTGCAACCCCTGAACCCTCAAGAAACATTTTAGCCAATTTCATTAACTTGCACCCCTTCAAAAAGCCAAAATTCCATCCACTCCAGCATGCGCGTCTCTCCCATCCATTGGCTTGCTTTTGAGCACTGTAACATCAAAATGGGCAATCTCAGTGTTGAATCCCTGTTCTCAATATTGTGCCTAAGAAAGTGCGAAAGATTTCACGTTTCACCTCAAAATTCCACCCCAACACATTCCAGTGCAGTACATATGTTACCGTCAATGTGCCAAAACGGTCAATACTTGTACTGACGGGTCAATATGCATATTGACCCATCTGTACAAGTATTGACTGAGTGATCACCTCAGCAATATGCGTATTGACTGTATTTCTGCATTTGAGCTGGAGTTAGACAGTAGGAAGACAGAAGTTTTGGCTGTCAAAAAATTAGGGACAGTGAAATAGCCTCATCAACAAAGGTTGTCACAGCACAGTCAAAGCTTAAAAAACTTCAATGAGCTGAAATAGAGTCAATAATTTAAAAAAAATTACACAGGTCAACTACCACATGGGTCAAAAAATATAATGGTTGATAGCTTTATGACTCACTCACACTTGTCCATATACTCATCTAATCACTTATTGGCAAAAGTCAAACTGCTGTGGCATTTGCTGTTGCGCTTCACATTGCTGTTGTGGCACTTGCACCTGGCAGTCCTGCAACCCTTTGTGCAGTTGCATTTGTAGAACCCCTGACCTGAACCATTTGATTCTAATTTTGCTACTCTTCTGAAAGGTAGTTCTTCACCATCTGTTGGAAACTCAGCAACAGAAAGAAAGGATTCTGTGCATGGCGTTATTTGATTTTGACTGTACATTTGCTGCAAGACTCCGTGCTTTGTTCCAAGCTTGTACAATCCATCTTGAACTGCTGTCACAACGGCTGTAACATCAGGGAAGTCTGCGCATCCTCGATCAAACTCTGGAATTGGTACGTCGTACCATTACATTGCATACTGTACATTACTGTACTATTGTCTAACTCCAGCTCAAATACAGAAATGCAGTCACTATGCATATTGCCAAGGTGGCCACTTAGTCAGTACGTACATTGACAAAGTGGTCAGTCAATATGCATATTGACTGACCAGTACGCATATTGACCCATCAGTACACGTACTGACCGTTTTAGCATATTGACGGTAATGTAGTCAAGTTTTAAACTTACTAGAGAGAAGGATCGCTTATGTCGCTGTCTTTTCTGTCATGTCTTTCTGTCACTTTTTTGTTCCTTCCTATGTCCAACCAGTGTCCTCTGTTGTTTCTTTATGAGGGTTTGTTGTGGAGGGAAAATCTCAGAAGAAGGGGCAAAGAGGCCTGCAGCTGCTTTCCAGTAAAGGTCACAGGGGTATGAAAGGAGGAGAATTTGCAGCAAATCCTCAGCATTTATCCACTCAAGCTTGGAAGGGCGGTTATCTTGCATCCTGGCGTGGTATGATGGCGACAGCGGCGGTGGCGACTGTGGCCACCATAGAGTATTGTAGGGGTCATATACATCGTTGAGTGAACAGCTGAAGCTTTAGCTGTTGGGGTCATATGCGTAGCGGTACTGTAGTCATCTATGTTGCACCGGAGTTGTCAATTTTCATTGATCTCCGTTTCCCACGTTTACTGTGTCGTGCATGTCTTTGACCATAACGATTTGCAATCAGCTTTGGCTCGACTTCCGCATCGACATCTCCATCATCTACACATCTCAACATGACTACCTACCATTCACCCACTCACTTGGTGGACCCGGCTGTCATTCCTCTGCAGCCACAGGATCTCATCCAAAAGTGGACTATGAGGAACCTGACCTTGGTCACTACCACCACTGAGGACACAGTCAAATTCATGGCACAACGTAAGCTTTTGGCCAACCAATGTATATGCTTCAGCTGTTCACTCAACAATGTACACGACCCCTACAATACTCTATGGTGGCCACAGTCGCCCCGCCGCTGTCGCCGTCATACCATGCCAGGATGCAAGATAGCCGGAAGGGCAACTCCCTTCAGCTAGTAGCTGGCTTGCTCCAGTGCCAGTGCTCCTGCCCCAGGCCCTCCTACCCTTGGTCCTCCTGCCCTCGATCCTCCTGCCTAGGCCTGGGTCTACTGCTTCTGGATCATGGTAAAGGCTTGCCAAGCCATCCTTCAGACCTACTTTCCTATTTCAACCTCTTTTCTTCCTGCATTGACTAGTTGAGTTGGGGGAAACCACTCCTTTTCAGTTGCAGTTTGGTTAGGTACACTTTGCTGGTTCTAATTACTCTCACTCTTGTAAGATAATTTGTGTGTGTCCCCTCCAAGTAGAAGAATAAAGTATG
>JAAUXU010005838.1_pt1 | contig 55706 bp, 60 predicted proteins | sample 7278151 | NCBI WGS metagenome assembly JAAUXU01 (sample SAMN14350113, study PRJNA611818) | marine sediment metagenome | isolation source: surface marine sediment (1.8m) | place: French Polynesia: Moorea | collected 2018-08
CAGTAAATTTACTACAGTAGCTCACTACATACATTTCAAATCAAGTTGGGCATAGGTAAAGACAATTTTTTTTCCAAAGTATTTGACTACATCTTCATCTTTTGAGCCCATGTAGCAAACCTCAGCCGCCGTCGGTGAATTTCCAGAGTTGACCCCTTTTCGACCTAGACTACTACATATATAAAATAACAATTTACTTGGTGCTTAGGTTTGGTGCATACAAGCCTGGAAGAGTAGGTAAATACTTGGAATGATTACTCGTGGATTTCACAGGAGCCGGTAATAAGGTAGACGCGTCCGCAGGATTGCAGGTGTTCATGTGCTTTTGGTCACCTGCAGGATCCGGAGATTTTGGAGGCATAAAAGTCAAGCCATGCAAGGTGTCGGCCCCACCTCACCGAAACTGGTCACAGTTTCACTCACTTCCTCAGTGACTGACTGATGCAACCTGGTCAGCTCCAAGGGTCCCCTTCCATGTTCTGGAATTTGTTGCACCGGAAGAGTAGGCACTTGGAGTAGGGGTTGAGTTTGGCCACTCTGGAGCTAGAACAAGGTGTGCTGTTGACGACCACCAGCCTGGTGTTGAGCGCGAGCAGTCATTTTTCCTCATGCCCTCATGCAGTTCGGCATGGGACTACACAAGCATTTATTTCACCGTGACGCCGCCCATGGGATGGTCGGAAATATGACAGCTTTCAGTTTGGCCATCCACGGTGGTGGAGCAGCAGCCGTATTAACGGTACGACGAGATCGTGACAAATGGTCAGATCCAAACTGAACGTTTTCTAGTAGAGATCGTGACGAATTCTAACGTCCCAGGCAACGACAAAGGTATCACTCGATGTTGCAGTGTAGCTCTCTCAGTCGTTCTCATTACTGAGAGTACCAGTCATGAGGCAAAAAGAGCTTCTCCTGAATGACACTTTTTTCCAAACGCTGCGACATAAAGCTGGCAACCCGAGGCAATTTTTTGGTTCGGAGATGTAAGGTAGCTTCTTCCAACCTACATCTACTCATAATATTGATAGAATCATGTATAAGGTGCGACCTTACGCCTCTGGACCAAAAGAAAAAAAGGCCTGCAGGAGAAAACAGCTGCTCAGTCTCCGAGGGAGGTCCATGCCGTGGGTAAACCGATCAGACTGCGGTGTTGCCAGGTGGACTCACTTAGACAAAATTCTGGAAGAAGTCCCCTCCACCTTACACAATGCACATGCTCCTGTTACCAAGGGAGCCGAGGCTGACAGAAGTGGTTGTTGTCAGTCATGCCCAGGCGGTGGTCCGGGAACTTGCTTGTCACTGCTCTAGCATTACGGAACGAACACGGAACATTGTGCATCACACCAGGCAGACAAATGTAATGCAGTAAAAGAGGCAAGCAGTGGAGTCACGAACTGAACTGAGATGGAGTGAGTGCATGTATCGGAGGGCATAATTCTATATAGAGGAGACTCATCAACAGCAGTTCTTCTGAAGTGAACTTGCCATTTTATGTAACTGAGCATCCAAGCGCCGTGTCCATCCAACGTGGGCTTCTACTTTGAGCAACGTCACTGAAGAGTTCAGCACCTCAAGAGTTAAAGGGGTATACAACAGGGACTTTTCATGACAGCTGGAGAAGTCGTTTGGCCCACCGTGCCATTTGCAAAGGGTGCCAGGCCAAGGTGATTGAGCTGCAAGGTAGTGTTATAGGGCAACTATGTTTGAGTCCCCGCAAAGGAGAAACTGAGAACATCTAGCACCAACGAAATGCTCTCAGCTTCCCAGGAGGTCAGCTCCCTTCTAAATTATAAAGAAAATTCACAACATCTTCGTTTGTCCCCATACTACAAAATGTAGAGACCAAAAACCGAAAACTTTGGAATTTTGCCGAGTGCGTCTTAGATTTGTTTTCTATTGCCAAATGGTGATGATGAAGTCAAACAGTTTTCAAAAAATATTCTTGACCTCCCCTTTCTTGAAAAAACATTTAATACAGAAGATCAGTGCATAATTAGGTGTTCAGATTTCGCAACCAACAGGAAGCACATTGGGATGCATATATTGCAGCCAGGAGAGTTTTTAAGAAAGGCATTAGAAAAGCCCAACAAGACTCCTGGAAAGTCTTTGCAGAGATGGCGTCTGATCCTAAGTCAGTGTCTAGGTTAGTAAAATGCATCCAACAATGTCAAAATGAGGGCATTGGGCTTCTGTCAGACGCCCCAACTGACGGTCCTGAGGGAACTGTGAGTCACCTAAGGGATGTTCACTTCCTGGGTAACATCCCAATACAGGATCTAGGGAGAGGAAATGAATACTTTGGTTGATTCCAGCATGCTCAGGCAATGGTTGGCTGGGTTACAGAAACAAAAATTACGTGGACTATTAGGAACTTTGGCAACCACAAAGCTGCTGGACCAGATGGGCTCACACCCATAGTCCTAAAACAGCTTCCCAACATGGTGTTAAAGAGACTGAGGACCATCTTTGTGTCCTCCATCTTCTCTGGTTATGTCTCGAGGAGTTGGAGGAAATCCAGGGTGGTCTTCATCCCTAAATCAGGTAAAGGGGATTATACTAAAGTGAAATACTTTCACACCATCACTCCATCTTCCTTTCTAAAAACTATGAAAAGAGTGGTTCTAGCACACCTCGAGGAGGCTTACGACATTTATAATAGGCTTAAAGCTTTCAAATGGATCAATAGCTTGGGCCCATTGTGCTGAAAACTATTGGAAAGTTCTGGATAGGGTACAGAGACTAGCAATGTCTGGACTCACCTATATGCAGAGAAACACACCCACTCCTGGTTTGGAAGTGATCTTGGACGTGATGCCCTTGGAACCGCATGTACTGTCAACAGCCTGCAGCGCAGCAGTCAGGATTAGAGAACAGAACCAAAAGCAGTGGGATGGGGTCAGGAAGGGTTGTCTCAGAGGCCACTTACATGGGCTGGGAGGTATTCTGGAAAAAGTGGACCTCAAGGACGCATCCCCTGATAGATATTTTGGAAGGCAAAGGCATAAATGCGATATGAACAGCAAGTTGATTGAGGGTGCATTGTGGGGCTACCTCGTCTAGGACAGAGGACTGGAGTGTTGGGGAAGTGGAGGGTTGGGTGACCAGTCGTCAGTATCCCACACTGAAATCACTGTGATCACAATGGCGGCCCAGCTCCTCACTCTCCATAAGTCCACAAGGAAAGTTTTCTTTGTGAACAATCAAGCTGCCCTCCTAGTCATAGACAGTATGGAGCTCTACTCACACCTTGTCTGGGAATGTGTCCCATCCCTGGGAGAACTGGCAAAACACAATGAGGTTATCCTCTGCTGGGTCAAGGCGTATGTGGGTCATGAACTCAACAAAGAGGCTGATGCTTTGGCAAAGGAGGGGGTAGGCATGGAGGTGGTGGAGCCCCAATCCCCAAAGCTGCTGTGAGGAATCTCCTGGAGACCTTTTGCCATAGCAGGTGGTCTCAACAATGGCAACAGCTAAGCAGCTGCTGTCAGACCAAAATCTGGATAAGCATGCCGGGTATGATGGGAAAGGGAATAAATCTACTTGGGTACACTACCCTCAGCACTGTCATACAGGTGCTGACGGATCATAACTACCTAAACTAATACTGTAGCAAGGTCAATAAGTTCCCCACAGAAGCAGGAAGTTTCTGCAGGGGAAGAGCACTTTTAGCACGTGAGTGCCCAGCTCTCGCTCGGGTGTGTATGGCTGGTATACATGACCTCCAACTTAGCATACCTCCAAATCTCACTAGCCATGTCAGATTTATGAGAGTGGGTTGCATTGCTAAGACTATGGCATGGCAGATAGATCAAGATGGGCTAGGAGGCAAGTATGCCCTGAACAGCTCCATCACTTGCTGAGTTCTCACATGTTTGCCATCTGGGGGTAGGGGAAAAGGCCCAATAGGGCTACTCTCAGTACATGGCTTGGATCAATGAGGCTGCTGTGCGCCCCCCTAACAAACAATCAAACAAGGTGTTCACATTTTCATGGCTGTGGAGCTAGGTTAAGCACTTTGTTTTCATTTTCATTTGATGTGCTGCAGCGGTTTAGCATCTAGAAGGGAACTAAGCAGATTCATGTAAAATTGGAAATGTTGACTCTGGGTGACTTATTAGTTCATAATGCAGTCAAACTTTTATGTAGTAAGCTCTGCAACAGAACATAACTTTGATCCCATGTTGTGAAAAAGTGAGTGATCCTAAAGAAAAGATGGATATCAGTTCAGTGTAAAAGGAGCTTTTAGCTTTCCACAGGGTGGTGCACCACTTTAGTAGCTCAATCCAGTCAAAAATTATGACTGAAAAAAGAAGTAAGCACCACACTTACTGCCTACAGTTTGTCACAAAACTTTGAGTTCAAAGTGCACACAGTAAATAGCCCATCGGGACAAAATATTCTTAGTAAAATTTAAATATTTTGACCATTTGCCGAAAAACCAGGTCCGAAAATGTCGTTTTCCAGAAAAGGTAGATCGCCTAATGCACGTTGTATTGTACAATTTGTAATATATGTATATGTAAATCACACAGTATGATGCATGGCGAGTATAGTTGTACAAGTTACGAATGTGATTAGTGTAAATGTGTTGTCTGTCCATTGCTCCGAACGTTTTTTGCTAAATCCTCCCACCTGGCAACTCCGGATTAGAGGAGTTTGCTGAAAAGGCTACGCGTACTTCACTTTCGTTGCTCAAGCTAAAGAGGAAGAAGTCGTTGTGCTTATTGTAAGCGGGGGCGTCTTGAGATTCAAGCTGGCTATCTCCTTCCCCGTCATCTGCCTTGGTATTGTTGTCGTTTCTGCCATTAAGCAATGTTTCCTAATCAGGTGAGGAACAATTGAACAACGTGATGTCTGCTAAGACCTTCGATGAGAAAATCGAGAGTGCCATGAAGCGCTGCTGTTGCGAGACATCTGTCGGGAGAATGTTAGCTGCAGCAACTGCAGTCTAACATGAAGTGTTCTTAACTTCATCATTCAAGGCACATTTGTTGATACTGCCCTACGGAACAGTAAACAAAATGTATCGCAACCTCTCACGTTGGTCAAGGTGACTGATGACTTTTCACCCAATTCTTTACAAATCGCCACACATTTAGGACTCTTTGTTCGTGTCATTGAAGTTCATTAAGCAATAAGGGAAGACAGAAATGGAAATTGGACCTTGTGTTTTGGCATAAAGAGTTGACTGCAAGCGCAGCCAAGCAATATTATTGTGTAGCAGTTCCGTCTTGAAGTTGTCCTTAGTGCAGTGGACAATGGGTGTAACGATCAAAATATTGCGCCTCAAAGTGACTGCTGCATCAAAACAAATGTCGTTTGGGATCAATTTTGGTTCGAAATCCTGGAATTGGTTCAGAATTTTTTTTTGATGGACATTGCTTAGGTAATTATTCTCGGGTTCAATTGACCCTACAGCTCCACAGGTTGGCATTTTCGACAACATTCAGTGTTTTAGAACTGAACCAACACACGTTTGCTTTGGGATGAATCAACTGCTTCAAAATTCTAGGCAGCCCTGCTGGGATATCTGTCACGCTGCAAATTGCATTTGAAATTGTTACATGAATTCGTGGAGAGGCTATCTGTATTGGCTTTGGTCAGGTGGAATTGACAGCTAAGTTTGGCAATTTCATAATCGTATAGCTTTGACTTCTCTCAGTAGAGATCAGTGTAATCAGTGATTGTAGAAATAGAAGAAATGAAATTAGAGAAGAAATGAGATGATTATAGAATAGAAGAAATGGAACTTGATAACTAATCACGTTCCATTTCTTTCCGTCACGCAAATATGCACTAACTTGGTTGCCTTCGCGAATTTAAGGGTCAATAAGGGAATTTGAAGTAGTTGATTTTCTTGAGCCCTGACGAGAACCGGGTAAAATTGAGACGCGGTATGAGGATGAACTCAACACTTTGTGAAGTCTCTCATTTGCCAAGTGCAACCTTGCACTGCGGACACGGGTGTTTGGTGTACTTGTGTGCCACAGTGTGGGTGTCTGGTATCCCAGAAAAGTGGGGCCTGGGGAAGGGGAAGGCAGAAGCACCCCAGAAAATTTTCAGCCAATTTCATTGAAAACCCTAAATTTCAAACCTCTGTGGCATGCCTCCCGCTTCACCTTGCTGACTTTTGAGCACTGTATTCTAACACAGCCGAACACTGATTCCAGCTCAACACATTCCAGAGCAGAGCATGCTGAGAAAATCTCCGTGGAAATTACTTACGGCAAGGACTTTATGGCAATGCATAAAAGAGTCAGTTCCTGTCTTGGCTAGAGCGTGTTGCAAACCAATCAGGCTCAGCCTGGCCTGCCTGTAATCCCAACTTTACAGCATGCGTGATAAGTCTTCTTACACAGAATCTTTTTAATACTTCTGCAAATATGAGTCTCATCAGCTTGAAATTTGATACTGAGACTCTCAAGACTACTAAGAAAAACTTTCATTTTAAATTTTTTCACAGTGGCCTCCTTGCTGCTGGATTACTTTGTGAAGTCAAGGCTGAACTTGAGCACAAATGGTGTCCTCACAGATGCTGTCTCAGGCGGCTAGGAGGGCACGCCTCAACCTGCACGCTGGAACCTCCAGTCTCCTTATACTGCTTGACAGTGTAGTGGACAAACTGGCGGTTGATCTTGGCAGTGCTGAGCAGCCTGACAATTTCACCAGTTGACTTCCCAGCTTTATGAAGCTCAATGACATCACTTCGGATCTCATTCCTAGGCTCCATGGTGAAGTTGGAGAAAAACTTAATTCGACAAAGTTGTCAGGCTTTGTTGACAGAAGTTGCACAAAAAAATGAGTGCAAAATTCAAAGTATTGTTCAAGATAATTTATTTTTACCTCGTGTAAGACGACTTATCATGCATGCTCTATGTATGCCGTTCCTTCTCATTGGTAGCTACTGCTGAAGTGGTGTGGCTGTTGTAGCAGTCTGAGGGCTTTTTCAGTCGAGCTTCCACTCACCTATGAGAGGCCTACAATTTTCTTTGAACTTTACTCCAGTTCAATGGCGGCCAATTTCCTCCGGCGGCCTCATTTGGAGCAAGAGCTCCTAATCCGTGGATGACAGTCAATCCACTCTTGAATCCTCTTCAGCAACAGCAGCAACAACCAGAGCATATCCTTCTCCAGCAACAGCATATCCTTCTCCGGCAACAGCAGCAACAACCACAGCATATCCTTCTCCAGCAGCAACAGCAACAGCATATCCTTCTCCAGCAGAAACAACAGCAGCAGATTCTCCTTCAACAGCAGCAACAATGGCTACTTCAGCAGCAACATCAGCAAAGATTACCTCTCCTAGGAGACCCCTTCCAGCAGCAAACCCAGGGACGGAGTTTCATGGGTATCTCTCAGTTTGGTCATCTACCGCAGTCTGTTGTAACTCGGCCGTTACCACCACCACCTCTGCCAGAAGATTCCTCACTGTCCATATTGTCTCCCGGTTCTCAGAGTGAAGTCCACCTAAATCCTATGGTGATGGACAAGGCCAAAACAGTTTCCTGGACCAGAAGTGACACAAAGAGTAACAATGTTGAACCTAGTAACATCACTTCTTGGGGTGAAGGAGTAGGGCACCAATTTGAGCGAACTCTACGTGACACTAGAAATCCGACTGAAGATGCTAGGGGTGAGTCTATGTGGGGTACACAAGATTCAATCTGTCTGCATGAAACAAAGCAAGGCCACAGCACAAGGAGCAGTAACAAGAGTGAAAATCTATCTCAGCCAAAACAATCCCTAGAAGTCGCCTCAGCCTCTTGGAAAGCCCTGGAAGCTAAAAGAAAGGGGCCTTGGGGCACCGAGGAGGCCAAGACCGACAAACCCGATGGTCACACCACCCAACATAACCCCATGAGCATAGATATGGGAGGCCAGAATGATTGCACACCACCTGTTGAGGACAATGAACGGACTTTTATCAGATGGGACAAGAGCAATGACCACACCTCTGGTAATGCTTTTGCTCAACATCAACCAAATCAAAGACTGCTAGAGGGAAGTCGTAACCCAAAAATCCCACCACCTTGGGGACTAAGGCAACAAATGGATGTTTCTCTAGGTGGACAGCAGCAGAGATTAAATGGTCCACTTGCGGCAAATGAAACATTTGGGGGCCCACGACCTGGCAGTTTCCACAGATTAAGAGCCAGCCCTCATAGCTTCAATGGACCTGAACAATTTCATAGGTTAAATCAAGGTTTTGGAACAGATGACCCAAGATTTGGACGGCGTGTGCAGCAATTGGAAGAACATTGCAATTCTCGTTCCTCACATCCTCCAATGGTAGGTGCATTTTCTGAAAGAGAAGGGCAATCTGCAAACCGAGGACCTTGCTTCAGACCGCCAAGTGATCAAGGACGTCACCAAGGTAAACCATGGCTTACAAACTTCTTAGGCCCACATGAGAAGTTTTCAGACAATGAACCTGGAGAGAGGTGGAGAAGTAGCTACTATGGGAAAGGGAGAAATCCTCAATATGACAGTCATCAGGGAAGACTTCGTAGCCTAGATATTAGTGACCCCTTCAGATGTGGATTATATGACAGAGACCATCCCAATCATCCCGACCGTTTGTGTCCAGGGCCTTTTAAGGAAGGTCTTGTCCAAAATGAAGCTTTGGATGGCGGAGGGGTTGGATTCTTTTTGAAAAGCCAGTGTGATAGACCAGATCAAGGTGGCTTCTTGCAAAAGCAGAATGAGATGCAAAGCCCATTTAACAGGCAAGAACTTTTTGGGAATCACCTGGAGGAAGGGACAGAACATGGAGGCCCTTTTATTGCTCACCACAAGAACCCATTTGCAGAGAGATCTGATCGTCACAGGGAAGATGAACTCCGAAAGAAATGTTGGCTCAGAAATGATGCTGAGATGGTTGAACAAGAACCTGATGACATGCGGTGCAACAAATATGAAGCCAAACTAATAAAGAGTCCATATCTGTGTGACCAAGCTCACCAAAGAAATGGAAAGAGCTCAAGTGTACAATGGAACCCTAATGGTCATGCTCGTCAGGACCTATCGAGGTTTGCAGGAAGTTCTAAAAGACTTCCAGAGGGTGACGAATCTCAACAAATATTGCAAGAACAGTATGTCTATCTCCTCCAGCAGGAGGTGCAATTTGACAGGATGTTCAAGACCTGGGAAGAGAACTTTAGTCGTTGGCAGCAGGACAATATGAGAAATCCACACAGAGTAAGTGGAAGACATCGCCATCTTCATTTCAGGTGTCACTTACAAAATGCCATTTCTTCAGGAATATTTCAACAGACATATAGCTGAGATGAAAAAGATTCATGACCGGATGCTCGCCCGGCGCGAAGGCCTTCAACGACGGCGAAAAGATTTCAAAGAGCACGTGAGGCACGTGAGGCGGCTTCAGACGGGATATCCTGTTCAGTTTGATCAGTTTGAGCGAAAAGTCATTCAGACTTGGGATGAGGTCTTCTCCACCCTCAAAAATGATCGTGATGCTCCTGCTGGACACAGTACCAGCTTCGGCTACAGCAGTGTAAGAGCTGCGGATGGAATACCCTGGCTGCATGACAGGGAGGAAATACGCCTGTTTGAGAGAAAAGAGGTATAATTATGAAAGAAAACACCAGATCTTGCCTAAAAGAGACATACATGTGATTAGCACAATTCGTAGACATCTTTGTACGGACATATTGATATTATTAGACCAAGGCACTGCCCTCGTACATTCGTACTTCACGATAAAGCTTGTCTTAAGGAACTGCCTACCAATTGATCTGATCACATGCATGCCTGCGTAACGCACATTTATATAAATGTATCTTTATACAGTACGACAGTATAAGTGTTTGCCACAGGATGCTGAAGATGCTCAAGTGAGCAAGATTAATCGTGAAAATATCGCTCATGCGATAAAAAGCCTCTCTAAAAGAGACTACCTTGACTCCGAGCAAAAAGAAGTCAACACGAGTGAAGATAAAGAAAAGACTCAGTTTTCTTGGACTAAACATAACGAGCAGCAACTACAACTCCAGAAAGAAAGGTCAAGAGATGGATCCCAAGGTTCTCAGTCTTACACTCGGGGGGATCAGTTGGAGCAGACGAAAATTTCGGATCAGAAAGAAAATTCGAACAAAAACAGCAATTGTTATGGACACCCAACATTTCCACTCAGCAAGAGAAGATTCTCCCCTGATCAAGGCAAAGAAACAAGAAGGAGCAAAAATGAGGGAGAGCTTGGAAAGCAGAAAAGGTTAAGGAGAGGTGAGGAGTCAATTGTAATGACCTGCTTTACATGCATGGTTTGAATAAAGTTTGACACAATCTATACTTGCCATACTTGCTATACTTTGCCAGAATCACCACATTCCAACCATAAGCCACCACCACCTCCTGCCACTCCTCAAGGAGAGTTGGTTCAACTTGGCGATCTTCTTGATCCTCCTGGTCGTTACATTCGGCCTCCTAGAATCGTGTTCATCCTTAGAGGTCTTCCTGGGTCAGGAAAAAGTCACCTGGCAAAGGCAATTATGGCCAAGGAGACAGAGCTGGGCTCAGATCCGCCTAGGATCCTGTCTCTTGACGACTACTTTGAGTGTGATGGAGAGGTAAAAGGAATCGTGTGTCAAAACATAAAGATTGCCCCTTGTCCTTTGATATGGCTTTTTGTTATACTTTCTTTTGCCATTTACATAGTATGAGTATGAAGCAGCAATGGAGGACAACTACCGGCAGAGCCTTGCGAAGTCATTCAAGAAGCAGATTGATGATGGCCTCTCCACTTTTATCATTGTGGACTGCGTCAATGACAAGACCAGGCATTATGAGCACATGTGGAGTCATGCAAAGCAAAGGGGTTTTGAGGTATATAGTGTGCCTTTCTTTATGTCTGTGCTATGGGTGTAAGCATTTGGTCAATCCAATGAGCAGGTGTATGTCCTGGAGACTGAGTGCGGCATTGCCACAGGGGCAGCCAACAACGTCCACAAGCGCACCGAGGTCGAGATCCGAGCGCTGGCTGAATCCTGGGAAGAAACACCTGCCCATTTCCACAAAGTGGACCTCAGTGGATTTCTGCAGGGGGATGAGATCACTGAGGTGGACATGGAAGATTGCAAAGATGATGAGAGTAACGATGGCAAAACTTCCATGAAAAAGAAAACTGAGGAAGAAGAGGTGAGGAGACGCTACTGATAAAAAGAAGGTGTCCCAACTTCCAGTAAGCACTCAATGAAGATTATTTTCTCCTCCGAAAGGCTGTGAGGGAATTATGCATCAAGCATAATTCCCTCACATAAACATATACACATCATATTATATTTCTTAACATATAACACATTATTGATAACAGCATGTGACACATGTTGCATGGTACAACTATATGTCATAATGGCTGCTTCTACTTAAGCTTTGGACCATTATCTTCCTATGTATGATGCACATCCAGTGTATAAACAGACAAGACCTCTTGATTACCGTTGTTACGGTTGTTGCTTATGGTCACCAATGATGCTGTGCCCGCATGCTCACTAATTTTGATTGACAGGATGAGGAGGCAGCACTAGGACATTCTAAGTTGAGCAAGTGGGCATTAATGGATAATGATCTCCAGATGGGTAAGTCAATCTTTTCTACGGTATTGTGTCAAAGTTGGGCATAACAGTGGTTGCACATTTTGTAGCAGGTGTTATGACAGCTCCAGAATTTGAAACATTGAATTTCTCACAACCTGCCGGCTTTAACTGTCTTATGAGGGTACCTTGAAACCATTCGAAAATTGAACCTAGTCCAAAGTGTGTCCATGAGTTATGTTCCATTGTGACTTGGTGTGCAATAAGTAGCAAAAGCCAGAAATCACCTGCGTCCAAAGTCCCAAATAGCATCAAGGTAAACAAAGAAGGCTTCTTCAAGTTGTTCTGGGCGTCCTTGATCTCTTTGGAAATCCCTGGACAGAAGATCTAACATAGTCACTTCACACGAGACTCAGTGTCTGACTGAGGTGTATTAGACAATATTGGCCATATTTAGCCAATTGTAGGCACTTATGGTTCCAGGAAATACGGCCTTTGTCCTCTCCAGGGAGGCCGAGGATGATCTCTCGTCCTGTCATCAATAAGACCTCGGCTTCTTAGCCTAGGCGTAAAACAGCCACCAGAAGAAGCTGTGTATTCTAGCTGTGAATCAGTCCAAAAATATGCATCCGTAGAGTGCTCCACTCATCCGAGCGTGTAAGGCTACACGTGCGACTTCTTACTGCGTAAATTTCATCATATTCTGTTCCCTTGGTCTTGTGAAAATATTCATCTTAATGGCACAACCATTTTTGTCGCCGAGCTAGTTTTCATACGCATCCAGCATGTGCAGTACAGTGGAGGTTTCTCAGAAGTTATCGCCTTTTGTTTCAGCCTTTATCGCCCCTATCATCGTATGACTACTTTGAAAATTGTACTTTCCAGCTCGTCTGGATGGTGTCTCTGAGATGGCAAGGAAGAGGGTGGCAGAACATGGCTCCATCAAAGAATGGCTGGAACTAAGGTCATACAGGGATCAGGGTGTAAGAGGCAATGGCAAAAAACGGGTAGGCAAATTGATCCCCTCATCAAGTACCACATACTTGTACGTAGTGATCCAACAAATAATACGCATCTTCACCCCACCCCACTCAAGGTGCGATGGGCGGACATTGAAGAGCAGCAGGCCTTGCTCTAGATGAGGGAAGTAGGTTTTGTGGTTAGCCAGACTAACTGGAAGAAGATGATGGATTCCAATCAGGGTGGTTCTCCTCTCACACAGACAAAGACAATAATACCAAGTAGGTTCGATTAGAAGGGTACTTGTGTAATTTGCTATGTTTCAGTTGTAATTTTCATCCTGTCAAATTGTGTTTATGCTTCTCTGTTGCTGTGGGAACTTACTGCCGGTTAAGTGAAATAGTTAATGCTGAAATACAAGATTTTGAACAGAAACATGCTTATGTCGCAGTTTTTTGGTGTGGCCTGCATGTACACGCAGGATGCAGTGACACATGTCTACATCAGCACCTTACGTCATGTTATTGAACACTGATTCATCTGCAGAACGCAGTCTACCGCCACTCGATTCTACAATATTGCCCCCTCTTCAATACAATCCTACCCGTAAGAAATTTCCGCGGAGAGAAACTACACTGCGCGTGCTGTACTGAGACATTTTGAAGTTGAATTCTGATGTGAAATGTGCAATTCAGATGCTCCGTCACAATAGTGAGCACAGAAGTTCAACGTCATGAGCCTTCATTTTGATACTGCTCGAGACTTCCTTGAGAGCTGAATTTTCTGCTTTTTAGTCGGGTTTTTCTTGTGAATATTTTTTTGGGGGAGGGGGGGGGGCGCAAGTCCCCAAGTCCCCTCTCGGGGCCCTTAGGTCATAAAACCCGGCGATTCATGGGGAGAGGTTGCTGGGTCTCATCAAACGACCCAATCAGTAGAAAAGCGTCAACTCGGCGCGACAAACATCACAAGATCTTCGCAAATTATTCTTCAACAAACATGGTTACGCAGCGTTCAACAACTCCCTCCAAGACAGATCTCAGGTTTGGAGGAACACTGCCATTCAATGGCCTTAACTATCCTTTCTTCGTCCATGGATGGACCAACTCATCTTGAGGACCAATGGTGGGGATTGATTCCTCCAACTGATGCGGATATGCTCTAACATTTGACCCTCCCACAGTAGACCACGCTTGTCGCACACTTTGTCATGTTCTATGCAGGCGATACAAGATTTTCTTCCCTTGAGAAGATCCTGACAGCTTTTCTGACGTAACCCGCTTTGCACTGCTTCAGCTACACCTTGATTCCGGGCCACTGCTTCAAGCTCACCGAATTTCTGTTGGTGGCGGTTGTCAAGTCGTCCATCCTGGAGACTTGATGCCTGGACGTTGGTCGTGTACTTGAGGTAATGAAAGTACTAGATGTAGCAGGCCTCTGGTGGTGGGCAATCCTCAATTGCGACATTTTCCCTCTCTTCCTCCTCCTCCGAAGGGCCACTTGCCAAGTCCGCCTCCATCTTGCTTAAACAGAACATCTGAATCTCCGCTCGTATGCGGAATTACTCTTCGGAGGTGCCCTCATCGGAAGGATTTCTTCCACGGATGTTGATGGCTCCATTCTCCACTGAATTCGCCAAGCCATGCTGCAACTGCCACTTCTCAGTATTTCATAGTGAAAAAAGAGGGTGCACGTTCAGAAACTCGTTACATTAAACGACAAATTACGACTGCGTGTGTATGAGGAGAATTTGTCCTGAAATATGCACCGCTAAAGTGAATGCTTATAATATTGAATCTCATATTCCCAATGAGAAGCTTTTTCCATCAATGATGATTGCAATAAAGACTTTTTTTCATTTACTTCAATTATTTGCAAAACCCAACGGAGCAAAAGCAGGGGGTAAAAACTGTCTTCAAGTAACTTGTCTAATACGGTCTTCCCCTGTACTCATGAGTTAGGACAAAACATGACAAGTGTACACGACTTCCGTTTTAGTTAACTTCGCAGTATTGAGAAAGTTACATTTACGTGATTTTACAGTGCTTCTCTAGATAAATGGATGTCGGTAGTCATGTTCTAGGGGGTCGCCCTGTATTTCTCCTCACATTGTTTTGCAGATCCACAGTGGCGCTACGCGAGCGACTTGACGTATCCCTGTTACTTGTCAGCTTGAGAGCATCGATCTGCCAGCTCAAGCATAGGGATCGAAGGCCAACATATCTGTCTTTCCTTTGCAGATTACAGTTCGTGTCTGATTAGGTCGCGGTTTCACCGACGAACGTGTCACCACACTCTGGTGGGTGCATTTGCTCAGCATTCAAGTGGTTACGTGGAGTTTGGTACGCAATTCACGTCCCTCTCTTGGACATGCTGGAGCGCGTGGTTGCAGCTGGTGGTGACCACGTTGAGGGTCGACGTCGTGCCACTCAAAGTGCCGAGATACAGTGCATTACGGGCCTAAGTGATATGCTGCAACAAACGTTTAGGTTCTTATGCCCACGGACTTGGCTGCTGCGCAAAAAAGACATGCATTACTTACCCATCTGTAGATGGGAGAGTCAAGTTCACCCTTTGTCAACTCTGTCTTAGCCCTATGTAGTGCGCAAAAATCGTACGTAGAAAAGGGAACTGGAGACTCACGTACGAGTTATGAGAAAATAGAAAAAGTTGATATCAAACAGTTGACTGAGAAAATTGCGTAAAAAAGGGTATCGATTTCAGTACTTTAAGATACTTTGAGGCTGTCAAATATAAGAGCGAAACTTTTTAGCACAAACACTCAGTATCTCACCGAAAGGCCGGGACGTAGCATGGTCGCTGATGACTGAGGCTTCTTGCATTTATTCCTCCTTTTTCATGCTACATTTGTTTGTGACAGTCTTGATTCGGGGGGAGGTTTTTTGCCTGATGAACCAAATGATGGCGCTACGAACTCCCCCAACCCCCAAAAATTGCGCTCAGCTGCGCAAGCACGTGTGCATTTGACAACGTAAGAGAAATTGGGTCCCCGAGATGTGGAAGGAAGCTGGAGACGATTGCAAAAATGCTAAGGCCGTCACCGTCAGGAGATGGGATTCACCGGCACTTAGTGCCGCTGCTGCATCGTTTACGGCGTTGTGACGAAACACCTTTCGGAAGAGACTGATGTGTTCTTGCTTGTCCAGACAAAAAAGCGAATGACATAACTACAGGGAGGGACAAGTGCTTTTCTTTCTCGCAACCGCAGTCAGAGAACATCACCACATCAGCGCACGCTTAGGAAATTGGTGCTTCTTTTGTGAAAGGACGCAAAGGATTCTGCTGCTCCCTGCTGAATCACGACTACAAGATTAGTGTCCTATTGAGGGGGGAAAAGAAGAACAGCAAATCAAACTTTGATTGTTCACATTGCTCTTGAACGAGTGCAATCACTGCTCAATTGCCTTGATGGCCGGCTTTATACACAAGCGCGAGCACATAAATAGTGGAAGGTTTGCCATACACAGTGAGTTGTGTGGTCCACGCATCTGTGGCATGTGCAAATATGATTTCTTTTTCGCTCAGGATCGCGTTGCATTCCCTCCATTGGCGGGTTGAAGCAGTTTCCAACCTATTGTAGTAGAGACGAGGCTATCAAAATAGACAGCGCTAAAAAGGAGGCACTTTTGCGATGCTGTGATGGGCTGAGGAAGAGGAGGAGATGCTATAACCATAACCATAACAGCCCAAGGGGGCCCTGATGCTCTTAGCACACGCCCAAGTAGGTCAGGACAGCAGAACATTGCAGCATGGGTGGGCTCTTTACGAGGGGATACTCAACGTTAATTGCCGGCGGCCTTTTAAAGCTACTTGTTTCTCTGCAGTTTCGCTGTCTCTTGCAGAAAGGTTCGTGACGTCGCGAAAGCCGAAAGCACCATTTGGGGATGTTGCTCAGGAGTTGCACTCCATTTTAGCCGGCTGCAAGACTGCCGGAAGCAGAGGGGAGAGAGAGAAGATCGCGATTATGCATTAGAAATTCACTGTTCTGTCTGGCAGAAGCTCCTTTGTTCAGCTGTAACAACATTGTCTCGGCCAAGTCGGGCGAGAGAGATACAAGATCGCGGAATTGATTGTTTTACCCCTTCTCCCCCTGAAGGCGCTCTCGGCCGTTGCACCGCACCCGACGGGGGGACACACGACAACGTCCAACTGTGAGCAGGGCAGGAAGGCGAACTGCATCGTCAATGCTTTCACAGCAAATCTCGACGTCGGCGACTTGCATTCACCCCTGGTCTTCGCCGGGCAACTATTGCAAAATCCCGTTCCGCCTAGTACTTGGCACGAGGTACTCGTAGTACATACGGTACTCGTAGTACATACGCACGGACGTGCATCCTGGGGTTGCATTCTCGGCGCTCTCAAAGCACGAGTGGCAATAGCAACTGCAACAGGAAGTTGGTGATGCAGTCAGACATTTCTTCTTCTTCCAGCAAGCACGAGGCACCGCAGAACTGACTGACTCCTGCACATGGTCGTGGCAAAGTCCGTACATGACTGTTACCTGTAGTACTGGATGCTCAACCATGTGATCGTTGGGTCGATCTCTCTCCCCGCGTCTTTGTTCTCCTCTTCACTGCAAAGTTTCAACATCTTCCCGCGCTCAACTCATTACCCGGCCGTTTCTTAATCGAATATCTCTTTTCAGTGGGGATGAGAAAGGAACGCGACCGCCCAACGTAAAGGGAAACTTTTCCCGTTCATTTCTTCGCTCTTTTTTCCGCTGAAAGGAATTCCTTCTTCGTACCCCATTGCCCACCGAAGAAGCCCCAGTGCTTGTGGCCTTGCTTGCTTGGGCCATTTGCTGGTCTTACTCCTTCTCGCAAGAAAATATATGGGCCTCATTTGCTTCCCCCTTCTCCTCATGCACTTATGCATGCAGCATCTCCAAGGAGAAGTCAGCCCCGATTCATGTAATGCGTGTACCTTACTCCAAGTAAAGAGAAAGCATTCGCGCGACTTGCCAAGAAGTGGCAATGGCGGAGGATTCTTTACGTAGGCCAAACTTGCACATTTTGTCCTCAGGGGTCACTTGCAAGGATAGAAACAAACGTCTGACTTTCCCCCAGAGAAACTGATGCTACCAGTGTGAACGTTCCTTCAGTTGCTGGCATAAAAGGACCTGAAAAGTCCAGTAGGAAAAGACGATTAGCGGTCGATTGCGAGGCTCTCGGGACTCGACCAAGCGTGAGAAGTGGCGTTGAAAGGAAAGAAAAAAGCAAAAGAGGCATTCTTCAAGAGTTTGCAGCTTTTTACCTCACGAGGAATGGCCCATGCTGTGTACAGAACCCGGCCAGTGTGCCTAGTTGCTTTCTTCCGCTGCCGGTGATATATATACATACGCACATGCATAGTACAAGTCCCGGATGTACACTACCATGCTATATTGCAAGCACTCCAAGCACGTGGTGTGTCAGACTGGGCCTATTAGCGAACAAATCTGGCCTGCATTGATGGCTGCGAGAGTAGCTGAAAAGAAAGGGTTGAGTGAGCTGAGACAGGCACGTGAGATAGGGAGCTGACTACATTCTGTGCGTTCACAGCTGAGAATGCATTGGGAGATGTTATTTTGATGAGGGGTCTTATCAGTGAGAGATAAACGTTGGTAGGATTGAGAAAAAGAAATATGGACGCGATCGACTAAGCCGCTTTCAGAGGAGCCCTTCTTTAGACCCCTTTCGAGGCAAGGATCTAATTATTGAAAAAGCTTCTTGATCACCTCTCTTTCGTCAATGTCTCTCTTCTCCATTGACTCTAGTGACTCGCCTCATTTGACCTTTGTCTCTCCTGTACGTCTTTTTCCCCCTACTCGATAGAACCAACCAAAGAGACTCACTCCCGCTTATCCTCAGTTGCTTGATGTTGCGAAGCATCAAAGAGGTCGCATTAACCAAGAAGATAACAGGAATTAACGGGGAAGCTCAGGAGGGAGCCTCATCGTGATCACTGGAACAGCTCCATTGACTGTGGTTGGAAGCTTCTGAAAGGGTGCGTGTAGGTGAGTGAGCGTGTGTTGAGCAAGTACGCACCGTACAGTACGTTCGACATTGGCAGGGAGAAGACTTCAGCATTGCCATACGTCAGTAAACGGCCTGGAGAGAAAGCGAGAAAATGAACGCCTAGACTGTCGTATCCATTTTAAACAGCGTGAAGACAATGACGTAGGGTAAAGTTTGTACTATGCTGCACCAATGTACGGACTGAAAGCAGTCGAACAAAAACAGATGGATATCTTTTCAGCGTTGCGGAAGGTAGCAAATACACTCGGGAAAAAGCAATCCACTTCTGCACATGGCGGTGCACAGTTGGGCATTACATAGGTCGCAGTACTGGCAGACAACACCTTCTGTGTGGTTGACACACGGTATTGAGGTTTGCCAAAGAGACTTGCGTCTGCAGCCAAGATTTGGTGGTTCCATGTATACCTAAGAGAAAGGAGGAAAGAAGTCAGTGACTTTTGTCATCGACGACATCATTACCGGAGGAGGTCCATTTCCTTGCAAGGGTTGATGGACAAAGGAAGGGGCGTAGCCCCTCCGGTTGGGGGGAATTAAGGGGGGGTCACCCTGTTGTCAGACTTCTAGCGCCAACTGACGGCAAGGCTCCATTGCCCTATGTCACGACGCGTCAACACTGTTGACACATGGTGCAAACTTTGGCAGACTTCTCTGGCAAGTGTAACCGCGGCCTCACTCAGATGCACTGACTTCGTTAGCCCGTGGCAGTCTCTTGGGAGGACTTCCACAGCGACTGGAAGAAGCCCAATCAAAGTCATCAAAGTTATTCTTCCCTATTAGACTGTAGATAGCCTCATCTTCGACAACGAGTGCTGTGTTCTTTGCAATGCAGTAGGGAGCCCTTAATGTAAGTTTTTGTACGTACAAACGCACACACAAAGTTGCTGATTGCATAAGTTTCTTTCAGCAAAGAAGTTAGTTTGGCGTCATCTGTCACAGCGATTTTCGTGCTCAAAACTTTACTCTTGCAGAGCTGGTCTCGCGTACGTACGGCTGCACCTCTGTGCTGTACGTGGAAAAACGTGAAGGAGATGAAGGCGGAAAATTGCAATGCATGCAAGTTTTTTTTCAAGTTAGCCAGCCCAGCGCTGCTTTTGTCCCTGGATTTGTTCGTATTGAGTGGCCTCTGGCAAGCTTTCTGAAGGGGGCATTCCTTACATTTGACATATTCACTCTGTTTTTATGACAAACAGTCTAGTTTTCTTTAGCACACATTTTACAGAGAGGAAAAAAACTTTCACTGCTTTTGTTTGCTCCTCTCCAACTTCAACTGCTTGCGTGAACAGACATATCTCGAATTTATGCTGTCATTTTTGTACGCTTTCGAATGTGTTTTTCCTCCACTGGCTCAAGCAACAATCGCGCTATTGTTGTGTCCACTCGTGGGAGAGAAAGAAACTTTCCCCTCCATCTTTTAACGCTTTTCTACGTACGTCTTCTTTACCCATTTTCTACGGATAGGGCGACGCTTTGAGCCATGATTTCTCGACGATTTGTCTTTGCATACAAAAAAAGATTCCTTCAAGTAGTCGAGGCCTGCGTACGCCCCGAGGCTGAAGACGAGGTCTGCCAATGCACACCACAGCGCGGTAGAAAGCCAGAATACTGAACAACGTGACCTCCATGTATACGTCTGTCTGCATGACCTCTCTTGAGGCAGTGCGAAGGGCAACATTGAGGTATCGCCACTCAGTTCGCCAATATCTGCCGATCGTGCTTAGCGGCACCGGTCTCGCGGTACAGTGCCCTCTCGACAGTGGACCGGACACGCTCCAAGGTCTCAGCACCGCTCGCCTAGATGTCTCAGCTTGGAAAACAACCGTGCCAAATTCTCCCTTGTTCCTCAACGTCCCATTTTTTGTGGACGTAAATCATTAGTCCTCCATCTTCCATGAAAAGAGGAGAAGGTGCCCGAGAGAGACCTCACGTCTTTGTTCCTCAGGAGCTGCCACTAAATCTTTGCCTTACACATTGAAATGAAAGGCCTCCTTTGTTCAGCTCTGAGGACATAGATTCTTCGTCTTGCCAGCAGACAGGATGGGGATTACACTATCTCATACTGCGCACGCGCACTCTTGAGATAGATGAAAAAGGAGAAATTGGGCTGCCTCCTCCTCCCTAAAGCGATCAGACCGGCGGTGATAGATTGGCTCAGAGGGGAAAGAGACATTTTTGTGGCTGGAGAAGGGGGCGCGACCTAAATTTCATGCTGATTTATTATTAGCAGAGCACTGAGACGCCGTGTGTAGGGGCTGACTACTTTGAGCAATGAAGAACAGGAAGAACTGGCGTTAGTGCTTACTTCTTATTGCATTGCCGCTGCATGTTTAGACCTCATTTGTTAAGCTTCTTTTGTAACTCTCTGCGACGCGAGCTGACTGGCTCGTTGGCGGGCTCACGGGCTCGAGCACAATCACTATCTCTTCTTTAGAGGCAACCTTCTTTCTCATCTGCTTTCTCCCCCGGAGGCGTCGTCATCATCGCATGGAGGAGAGTCCCTTTCTCCTTCTTCCGTCGGCATTTAAGGAGTTTTGATTAACTTAATGGCGTTCCGGCGTCGCTAAACGATAAGGTGGTGGGTGGGGAACATTAGACTCCCCTCCTTTAGTCCATTTCGTTGCTCTGTTGTCTGGGGAAGAAAAGGGATTCAGATGCAGCTGGCTGGGGGCAGTCTTGCAGACGTCTCAGCCTATACTTGTTTCGTACCTTTTTTTTGTTTTTACTCTCCAGTCGAATGACGGTGCAGACAGCACTGACTGGCCGAGCAATGAGGATGCAGTTGGTACTTGGGGTCTGGTACATGGATTGGGGATACACAATGAAGGAAGGTACTCATTGTCTGCCCCCCTCGCAGGTACTTCGATTGTGCCAGCGCCATGCCTTGATATATGTGCGTACAACTGCACGGAGCGATTACGGACGTGAAATATTGCCTGTTGGCGGGTTATTACTGCCTCATACGTACGCACAATGGCATTCCCATGAATATCTAGAGTGAGAAAGAAGAAACTTTTTATCGACAGAAGAAAAGGTAAGGGAACGTGCGTTTTCTCTGATTTTGCATTCGCGTCAAGAGGCCGAGACAACACAAGAGAGCAGGAGGAAGGCATAGGACCCACACAATACTGAGGTGCCTTTGTCCTCCTCTCAAGAGCTGACACAAGTTCTCCTTGTTGTTTCGTGTGCGAATGAAAGTGTTTTTACCTCTCCTCTCCCCCCCCCCCTCCCTTTGCTACAGTAAATACATTGCACTATAGGTACATAGGACACAGAGAAGTCTTAGGCTCTTTTGCACACAGAAGTGATGGGACTTTGCACGAGCTGCACAGTAATACGTTATGTAGAGCCACCATCAATCTGGGGGGGAGAACGACAGGAAGACATTTCTGCGTGTTGGAGGGAGAGAGAGGCAGCAAATTGAATATGCTGAGTGGCAACATTTATCCTTGGTGTTCTAGGGGGTCGAAAAAAAGACAAGTGGACTGATGAATGTGCGGTCGGTCACTGTGAAAGCCAAGAATGCAGTGGGCGCGCGCTGGAACAACGTCGACGTCAGGAAGTTCACACGAGTGTATCATTGATCCCGGCTGCAATTGAGCTCATCTTTAAGCAGTGCTTTTCTTTTCGAGATGAAAAAAGTACGAGGTAAGACAGGTGCGAGGTAAAAATCCCTCATACTATGAGCTTTTTTGTTTTGCTTCTCTCCCTCCCTGGGAAAGCAATCAAAAATCGCCCGCGAGATCACCCCGAGAAAAACTGCCGGGGGCCAAAATAAAAGCCTGAAACAACAGAGTGAGTGAAGGAGAAGGAAGCATTTAGAAGTGCTGAAGCTGTACTTGCACTTGCCGACTTCTGTCTGCCTTAGTCAATCCCTGCTCCGCCTGCAGCTTAAATTTCGGATCAGGGTAGCGCGGCGTTAAGCGAGCAAGCAGGCGCGAAGGATGAAACTGGAGCGCGGGGAGTAAATTTCCTCCAACCCAGTTTGTTTTACCCAAGGGGACTAATCCCTGAATATTAGCAGCAGCAGGCCAGAGCACTACAGTAGTAGTAGTAGTAGTAGTAGTAGTAGTAGTAGCAAATGTCTGTCTGTACGCATGTCTGTCAGCCTCTTCTTTTTTGGAGTAAAGAGTTTTTCGAGGAAAAACAACTCTTTGAGCTTCTCGGCCGCTTGAAGAGCCTGACTGGTGCACATTCTCGCTCTCCTGGCATTTACGTACAGGACTGTTAAATCTTGACATTAATTGCTGAAATCTGTTCCTGGCACAATATTTGGACGGCTCCTCCGATGCAAGCTGTGCAATCTCAGCTCCTGACTTAGCCGCATACGAAGCACTCTTTTCCCATTGGAAGGAATTTCTCCGCCCTTATCCTCCTTTCTTTCCTTCATGAAAAGGTGGTTATTCCCCTCAAAGTCGTCGTCCCAACCGAATTCAGATAATATCGGAATCCTTTTATCGCCACGAGAGAATGTTTCTTAAGGTATGCGTAGAAAGAGAGCTGTCGTCGTATCCCACCACTGCTGCCCCCATCCTTGGCCCCACTGGGTGTAATTGCCAATTTATTGGACGGAGCCCAATTGCTCTGCCTTTTGGCTGTCCCTCCCGCACTCGGCCAGACGGACCCAGTCAAGTTGCTGACGGAGGGTGCAGCGGGTGCGGTGTGCACGGACACGTTCAGCCTGGACGGCCACGTGTGCAGCGCGCGTGTCACGTGCAGACCGTACCAAAAGTTGGGCGGAGTGAACTTGGAGTAGTAGACTGTGGTACCGTCGTCCACGCGTTGTGCGCTCCGCTGGCTGCAGAGCGTAGCGTCCACCACCGTCTCCCTCGTTGTCTCGTCGAGTCACGCTGTTCCCCTACTTCCTTGGCAAATGCAGTTTCGGCAATCTCAATTGCTTATGGGACCTTTTTGCCTTCCCCTCGTACAGCACAGAACTGTACTTGTATTACCATATGAATGCGCTGAGACCCCCTCTTGATACCGGCTTTGGAATCATAAAACGGCCCGCACGATGCAGTGTCGAGAAAGACATTTGAGGCCCGAGCAAGTGGACGTCCTTTTTCTGTGCCTCCCCCTCTTTGGGGACTGGAGCAAGTGGATCCTGCTGCAATTCAGACGCGTAATTGGATGGCGGCAGCCCCATGGAAGGGATGGGGGAGAGCGAAGTGGCGTTCAGTTTGCTCCTTTCTTTCATATTCTCGTGCCATTGACAAAGTCTCTGAAGTCGCACTCAAACACGTGTTCTTATTCTGTTTCTCTCTCTCCTTGCCCACATGTGCGAGGGACGACTCAGAGAGAGAGAAGCCTTCAACTGTGACTCCGCGTGTGTCCTCTTTGTTTGGGGAAAACAAAAAATGAGTCCTGTTGCGAACCGATAAACTTTTCAGGGTCATTGACTCCAGCAGGCAACAGAGAACAAGACGAACGGGTTGGATGGGTACAAGGGGAGAGCCTTGTCGGGAATTAAATTAGGAGAACTTCTTCTCGCTACTCTCGTCTACTACAAGAAGAGCAAAGCCTGCGCAGGCAGGAAAGTAGAGCCGGCGAAACCGATACCACCTTTCCATGTGCTCTCGTATGATCCCTCTTGGCCTCGTCCTGGGCCCTTTATTTCTAGAACCAACCAGTTCCAGATCCAAGAAATCGGAGAAATGGTCACCAGGAGGAGGAAGAGGGAGACGAAGAAAGGTTGTCGAGGGAGGAATCAGCGCCACACCGGTGATTTATGCCTAGGAGCTGCGCCGCCACCAGGCAGGCGTCCTCCTCCGTCCCTCTGTCCCTCTCCCTTTCTCTGTCGTAGGCACACAGAGTGCAGGAAAGGGGAGGGATGAAATGCGACACACAACTTCCCGGGTGAATGATTGCCTCTTCCTGGTCCTCTGTTGCTGCCGCTGTTTCCCCCTCGTCCCTCCCCTGCGATTTCAGCAAAGGGCACTTTGCTTTCTTCGCCCGTTTTTTGCGCGTCTGCTTCACGTCCATAAAGTATCCTAAGCCAATCCGAAATTGGGTATTTCGCCATCGGAGGTCAATTAGGTGAGAGAATGAAGAGAGGGGTTAAAAGGAACACTGTTGGACCAAAGATTCGTAGATCACGCATTTCCTATTGCTTCGGCCGATGGCGGAGTCTTTCAGCAACAACTGACTTTCTCCTCTGGGCATTTAGTGATCAATAGATGAATCTGCAGAACAGCAAAAACTTGGATACGTACTGGTTTTTGTTTGACTTCACGTCAGGCCAGCTGTACCCGGAACGCCGAACATGTCCGGTTAACAGATCAGCAACACCTTGAGTAGCCTTGAATACCAACTGTGAATATAGCGAAAGCCACAGAAGGACGAGTCTGCAACCAAGCCTCCATTGCAGATACTTCAGAGATTCTAACTTGCAGCCCTGCAGCAATCACCGTTCAATATGCAAAATGCGTCATCTACAGAATGTGGTCCAATGGAGAAAGTGAAAATTGCTTTCTGGCAAAAGTGATTGGATCCAAACCTTGCTCCTTCATTAACATGCCAGTGGCACACCTAGTCTTTCTCACGCCGCTGACAGGCTAATGCAATGTTGGCCTCCTCAGACTGTGCTGAAGCACACGTTACTTAAGTTAGTGCGAGGCAAGCACATCTTGATGTGGGGGCTCTGGCAGATAACACAGTGCACGCGCATCAGCACCCCTGACTGCTCACTGGAAAGCTTTTGTGAACAGAGACAAGAAAAATTAGTCCAGCCGCGTGTGAGTTTCGCCCAAGCCCGTGGTGAAGATGGAGATGTCAGAGAAGTTATCAGCATTTAAGAGCAGCTACGAGAGCATCTTGACGATGCAGACCAGTTTGCTCGCCTGACAGCTTCTTCCGAGACTCATTAAGGGTGAAAAGGATTTGGTCTGAAGAGGCAGGCAACTTTGGCGATATTATCAAGTTAAAATTATGGACCAGCGTCAACTAGGAACTTATGTGTAAGGAGGTATACCAAGAATGGGAGAACTGGAACGGTTAGCGTTTATTAATTCCACTTTAAAGTACCTCGGTGATAGTTACGACGATATCTTGTAAGCGATAATAAGAAATAGCACTCTCTTAGCTCGAAAAAACTATATGGAGCAGTACACGTATACAGCACACGTAATACACAGGAGCTGTCCACTTTTTGACTGTTCTTCTTTTCATGGGGTTCACACAGCTAGTCCGTCTGGAAACCATCAGCACAAAATGTTTACTACACGCTCACAATGTGCACAGAATGATATAAAACTTCAGAAAGTCAATCAGTTCTGACTATGCCTACACGTACTACATGTCAACAGTGAATACGTACTTACGTACATATGGCGTACTCAAACTGTACACTACTATGCTACGTTCTTTGACTGGTCTTGATGCGTCGAGACGTGAGCCTCGATGGCGCTTCGCTCATGGGATATGAAAGGGCAGAATGCGCATCTGTAGGTCTGGCGGTGGGTGAGGGTGTGCTTGGCCAAGTAGTCCTTTCGCACGAAGCCCTTGCCGCACACCCCGCACGTGAAGTTCTTGGCGCCGTGCGTGGCTTCGTGCTTGCGGAGGGTCGAGCTCTCGGCGAAGCGACGCCCGCAGAAGGCGCACGCGTAGGGAGACTCCTTGGTGTGGGACCTGTGGTGGGTCAACAGCTTGGAGCGATTGCCGAGCACGCGCGCGCACAAGCAGCAGGTGCGAGCGCGCAAGTAACGCTCCCAATGGCCGTCGGAGCAATCACGGGCACACACGTGGCACCTGGTAGTCGTCGTCGTCGTCGTAGTTTTAGCTGGCTTGGACTCTTTCTCCGGACTCATCTCGGGCAATAACCGATTCGTAACATTCAGCTCACTCAGATTGGCTATTGTCAGATCACCGTCGTTGAGGTCTCGCGGGAACCCGCCTATGATGGTCGAGTCCTCGCACTTGGCCCTCAAGGTGTGGCAGTAGTGCAGCTGATGCCTGGCCAAAGTGGTCCTGTGGGTATAGAACTTGCCGCAGCTGCCGCATTGAAAGGGCTTCTCCTTGCTGTGCTTGCGCCGGTGCGCCAACAGCTTGGACGTGGAGATGAACCTTTTGGAGCAGTAGCAGCACGTGAGGCGTGCGGCGTAGGAGTCGCTGTGCGCCGTCAGCGCCGTGGCGTCGGCAAACACCAGCTTGCACACGCCGCAGTGATGCATGTTCTTGTCTTCCTCACAGCCTCTAATGGACAGAGAAGAAGAGTCGAAGAAATCGTCAGACAGTTGTTGCTGATGATGACGAGACTTATTCTCTTCGTTCACCAAGAGAGGAGATGTGAGCGGCGATAACGCCAGGGGACTGAGTCTGTGTTTGTCTTCTTCTTTGAGCGTTAAGAGATGTTCCTCTTCGTCAATCTGGCTGCTGATTGAGGCGAGTGCTTCTTCTCTCTCGAATTCCATTAGCACATTTTCTTCGTCCTCCTCAGTCCAGGGAGGCCCAGTTGTGGAGTGCGGAGGCATCATGGACAGGAGTAAATCGGACGAGGTCTGCGGCACCATCAGGAGGCACGACAACAGCGGGTCAGAAGACATGATGATGACCTGAAATGAAGAGAATTGGTCATGGCTGAGACATCAATGAGACATGCTTGATCAACGGGCCATTGAGCGATGAGTGTGCTGCTTTTTTTCCTCCAAAATGTGCTCCCAAGTTTGAGCAAAACTTTGCCACGAATGCCGAGGCTCGATCACCCACATTACTCATCCCTGCCTCCCTCCCTCCCTCGTGCAGACAGTTACTTCACTGCCAGACTGAGCGTGTTTTGGAAAAAGAGTTTTTCGCCCACCAAAGCTTTGGCCGCAGCCACAATAACAAGTGGACGTCTCACTTAGTAGCGGCGGAAGCCGGCTCGTCTACATAGTCCTGTCCAAGTCCCTGGGAAATGGCGGTTTTGCTTCAAAAGTGTTGTTGGAACTTTCGCAACAACTCGCTGACCCAATAATTGTCCTCCTGCCGACGGAAAAGAGCGGTCAAGCAAATTGAATGACCTTTTTTTCCCACTTCCTCCTCTGGCGGCCAAGACGAAAGCATCGCTGCTTTGCGTCTGAGCAGCACTCAAACATCTGTCCGGGCCAAATCTGTCCGGCCACGAGTGCGAGAAACCCCTTCTTTTGCGGGCCAAGAAGAGGCTGTTTTGTTATCAAGAACACGTGTGGCGACGGCGTCGGCGGGATGAGCTGGGTGTCATGAGCACCGGGGTCCTCTTTTTGTGCTGGCCTCTCTGCTTGCCCTAAGCCAAATATTCTCTGTGTAGACAGCATGCGGCAAAAATCTCGGCAAGACTTTAATTCGAGTCGATCGTTTCTCGCACCTACGTGACGGTCGTTTTTATGGACGAACTTGACAGCCGCGAAGGAGGGGGAAAAAATGACGAGGAATGAGATTTGAATGAAATTTGGCATTCTACGTGCAGAGAGAAACGTAAGTGGGATCACTTTTTCCCCCCTATTCATATCACGTGATGATGGCGGCAACAGCAGGGGGTGAGAGAAATTTGCTGCGCTCGCTCAGAGATGCGTCTGGCTGTGCCAGGCACTCGTCTTCCAGGGTGGACGTGGTCTAATCATTGGAGGCACAACTCAGCTTTGGTTTGAGGCGCTCACGAGCAGTGGTGTAGAAAAGAACCAGAGAATTGCCAATAAAGTTAACGCTCTCTAAGGCGCAATGCGGACTATTGCAGGCGGAAAGAAGTTTTCTGCTTCTTTGAAAGTCGCTTTATTTGGTGAAAAGAGAGGAAAATCGCGATGCGCTGCTGGGGAGTGGAAGAAGGAACCCCCTTTTTGGAAGCGAAAGAGGCCATTTTCAGCCCCACGTAGTAAATGGTATTTTTGGACCTTCTCCTACAGCAGTCTGATCCCCCCCCCCCGGTCGGAGCTTTGCATTCTCTGTATTCCCGTCTATCCTAACGCAACTCTGCGAACAACGCGACAAGGAGGGGGAAGGGGGAAAAGGGGTGCGAGAAGCGGAAACTTTTCCGCAAACTAAAAAGTTGCCTCCAAAATCCCGGCGTGTAGCAAGAGAGAAGGGGGAACAGGAAGCAGCAACAAAGGAGGAGCTGTAGCGTGGATTTCTACTTGTGTACAGTGTAGACTTACAGTACTGACTCACTGTACTAGCACACATTTGCCAGCGCTTGGGCTCCAACTTGCTCACTTGCTCGTAGCGCGTTTCTGACACGAAATCATGGCAAAGTTTTCTTCTTTTTCTTACGCAAAAAACTGGTGGGGAGCGACATCGCGATTAATTTTCGCGGGCAATAAACCAGAAAAAATGTGCGGCGGACGGCGAAACTTTTTTGCTGGCACGCATATTCTTCATTCGGGAACGACGAAAACAAACCATAAATATATACGATTTGTGCGTGTGTCACTGCCAGAGTAGCAAAAGAAAGTTTGCCCGCCATAGAAGCTCTTTCAAGGTCTCTTCCCCATTTGTTCTGTACGTGCAGCCTACGCACACTGGCCACTCGACGAGAAAAAAAAGCAAAAAAAACCGCAGTTAGTATTCTGCCAACGACACTTCTTGTCGAACTTTGTCTCGCTCTCGACCAACTGCTGGCGCATGCACGCTGCCGAACGGGTGCAATTGCTGAGGAAAATGAGCTGGGATTTCAAACTTTGCTCTGGTCAAAGCAATTGGGCCTCTCTGACATCCACTACTATTGCACCGGACCACTGTACGCTGGTGTGTCAACATGCGTACGTACTTTTTGGGGAGGGATGCTCAAAATTCTGTGACACTTTTATTGACGTCGGCTTCCTCTTTGTCTTGTCCCACAATTTGCCTCATTCTTTGCCCCCGTCCGGCTATGAAAAGACTTGACACACATGCAGGGGTTTGCGTGGAGAAATGCATTCTGCCTGTTTCCATTTTCTCATTAGCCGCGGCCGAGGCGGCCCACACATGCAGTGCAGCTCGGTACACGACGCCACTGCTCACTGCACGGGCGGGGCTGTGTGTGATGATGTAGCACGCGTACCTACACAGCGAGATGGAGTCGAGACGCAGCAATCTGCCAACAGCGAGGGCAGGCAGGCTTCTATTCTGGACATATGGCTCCTCATTTTCCTATCGCTCATTGCGAATGCATTTTTGCCCCCCCCCCCCCAACGCACAGCGCGCATTCATTATGGGGAGGGGGAGCAACTCCCAGCTCTCCCTCATCTCCGTTCGTCAGCACTTGTATGCGCACGTCCTCGTCGTACCTACTGGCAGTAACTAATTTATTTCTCCATCGAAAGTGGTTCTTCGCACCAAGTAGTGCATCACAATGGATTGGGGAGGGAAGGAGGTAAACAGGGCCAGAGAGAGTACGTAGAGAATGCCAATTTTCGCCGGCGTTAATGCAAGTCACAGCAGCTAACGTCATGCCTTTTCCTTGCCTGCCTCAACCTCTCTCGGAGGAATTCCTATTCGTCCTATGTTGGGCTGCACAGCACTACCTACTACTTCTGGTGCCCTGAGAGACGAAACATGTACAGAAAATACGAGTAGGATATGACAGTACTTTGGGATTCTCTCTGACGTTGCAATGGAGGGGGGTGGGTGAAAGAAAGAGGAAGGAAGCAAGCGTGAGCCTATGCAAAATTGAGAAAGACATTGGCATTGTTCTGTTTCTTTTGAGCGGAACTGCAAAAAAAATCTGACTGGGTAGGGAAAATGCAGTAAGAAAATGGATCGGCAGGAAAGATACTTATCTTCTGAATAAATACCAGGGGGTAAAGGAGGTCGCAGGGAACATAAAAAAGAAGAGGAAGGACATTTTCCAACTTACCCTACCAAATAATATGCTAATCCCTTCTTTAAATGCCATAAAGAGAAACCCCCAGGGCTGTGGAGAGAGGCAGAAAAAGGAGTCGATAGAGGAGCCACTCCCACCCTTTCTTGCAACCTTCTCCTCGCTCCCCTAATGTATGTAATATGATGGGACGTAACATGCACAAGAGGCTGACTGCGAGAGCGCTCTGTGTCTCCGTCAATGTGAGGAGAATGAGTTATGGCTCATATCAAGAGGAAATGCGGAGCTGCTGGCGCTGGCGCTGCCACCGCTGGTGATGGTGGTGGTGCTGCTTTGGCTGGTCTGCCAAGTGGAAGAATGAGAGAGAGAGAGAGAGAGAGAGAGACAAAGAACAAACAAGAGAAAGATAGTTGACGACGACCAGAAAGCCTCTGTTCCTCACACAATGCGGTGCCAAAAATGGCCCCCAACGAAAAGTTAGAAGCAAACTAGGGAAGCTGACGACGATAACCAACCAACACTCCCAATGACAGTGGAGAGACGGAGGCAAAAACAAACAACAAGAACAAAAAACCAGAGTCCCTGCACCAGGAGATGCACTTTTCCAGACATATTGCAGCACCACTTTTGCTCACGGTGCTCAATGCTCAACACTACGGAGGGGAAGAAAATGCAAAGAAAAAAAAGGTGGCCTACCTGGCAGCCACTGCCTTCAACAGGCCTACGTAGGCCATGGCGATGGTGGGATTTAACCCTTTTTTTCTCTCTCTCTCTCTCTCTCTGATACTCACTCGAGCGCTCTTCTCGAGGAATTTAAATCGCACGCCCGCTCTCTCCGACCGTCCGATTGCGACTGAGAGAGAGTGACTGATGGGCGCCCGACGGACCAACGAACGGTTCGTTTTCATGGGAGGCGTCGGAGCGTCACAGAAACCGTGTGAGAAAAGAGCGAAGGTTGTTTGCTGTCAGTTTAAGGGGGTTCTGCGTGCCTCAATCGACCGTGATCGTTGTCGACGTTGAACGGTCCCCGTGATGTTTATTCACAGCTGATCCCCACTTCTCTCCCCTGGTTCAACAACGAAAGAGCGACCACAGCGATGATGACAGAGGCTGATTGTATTGCAGCAATTCCTAACTCTGTTTACACAGGGTGATTGTAGAAGAAAGGATTCTTCCCAGGGCTAACTGGCTGTATCATATTTTTTACTCTCTCTCTCTCTCTCTCCTTTATACATTGCTGCGTGAGCTAGCAATGAAAACACATCACGATTGCGTGCCCAACGTCCCTCGTATTCCACTTGGAGGGGCATATTTTACTGCTTCTGTGTATGGCGGGGGCTGTTTTTCTTTTTTTTTGCCAGTTCCATTCTCTTCTCCTCGTCCCTGCAAAGGCATGTGTGTGAGCGTGTGCATGTGTGTGAGCGTGTGTGTGTGTGTGTGTGTGTGTGTGTGTGTGTGTGTGTCGTAGTCTGTGATTCAGTAGCGCAGAAACATCATTCGCCCACCATCGAAACACTCGCACAAGAAGATCTGGTACGACTGGAGAGGAAAAACTCTTTTCCATCATTTAAGTCGGCGCAGATGGAGAGATAAAGGCAGCATTGAGCTTGCGATTGACCGACCGCCGGCAACAATAACAGCAGTGAAACCAAGCCCAGCCCAAAAAGATAACTGCGCTGATCGGACGTTAAAGGGATTGAGCTTTTCTGAGCAGCCAGCCCAGATATAGCAGCAGTGGAACCATTGATGGGGAAGAACCCACACACGCAGTCTAGTTTTTGCCCACTCTCTGAGAGAGATGGGAGTAGCACTGACTTCTACTGTGCGCTTGATGCCTGAGCCTCACACGGAGATCATGATTTATGCCCGATTTGTGCGACTGGGACGATGATAACAGATACAGATTAGGCAGACACGAGCGCTCTCTCGGCCAAATCGAGCGCAAAAACAACATTTGGCTTCTCTTCATCACAACAATTACGGTGTGCATGCCGCAGAGCACGTGCAAAGGATAAGTTATGAATAGAACGAAAAATCCTTCTCTGTCTGTGAGCGCGCAGCTTCCGATTGCCGAGAGATTGATCCTCGCTTCCCCATAATGAAGAGATATTTTGCCCCGCACAATGGTTGCGCGATTACTTGGTGGGGAAGGAATGCAAAAAGTTAATAACGGCATTGCTCGCTATTTCTCTCCCCTTTACTGCTGCATTCTCGTCACGCATAACTCAAGAACTGCCTCGAGAGAAAGAGAAATCGCGCCATCTGAGAGCGTAGAAAAAAAGACCATTGAGAAATGATAGAACCACATATGGCACATCAATGTCGTCCCTACAGTTCCGTACTACGCATATGAAAACGTCGTCAATGGGACAACTTGGCACCGGCCTTAGCTCCGGGGTGAGTGGAGAGACACTGTGCAGTGCAGGAAAGGGACAGTGCAGGCAGTCCTCGTTAGGTGTTTAACGAATTATTCTCCGTGAAGAAAACAAGCCCTTTTCGATATCGTATTTACCTGGCGTAATGAATGAATTTTCACTCAAAGAACAAATCGTGCTCGTTAAGTGAGGAGTGGCTGTACTTGCACCAGCACCGGAGTTCTGCGTGTCTGCTCCAACCAAGTCGGCGATTGTCGCTCTGACTGGTGTGGAATGACAGAGGAGATTCAAAAGTTTTATCTGGAAACAACCGTGGCATGATTGAACGCCAGAGAGTGGAGCAATTAGCTCACAAGTTAAGGCAAAAATCTGCAGTGTAAGTCTGGAAGAACAGACCTCTTCGCAGGACAAAGGCAATTTTTTTTTCTCTTTGGCACAACGAGAGAAAAAAGTAGCTACTGTACTGATGAAAGAAGAGTCCTAATCTTAATACCCTTTATGTTCTGCAGCAGTTCTCAACTCAAAGAAGCTACACGTACGGTGTAGTCAGTGCCTCCGGTGACACAGGACCCTACTGATATCAGTAAAGTGACTTTCTACTCATCCTGTACATTATAAATCGTCCTGTCTGTCAGCAATGGTCAAAAAGGATTCTTTGGGTTGATACCATCTCCTTCTCCATTGAACTTTTCTGCTATACATTTATTCGCACATAGATGACGATGAAGACAAAGTCCAGAGAAAAAGAGAGAGACGACCAGGAGGACACTGACAGATATACAAAGATCCCATTTTCATCCGGTCAGATAGCACAAAAACACTCTCCCCACTTGCAACCGCAGCAGACAGACGAATGGATGGGTCATAGGCTGGCTTTTTCTGCTGCTGACCACTCATTTCTCAGCGGTCCAGCAAACAGTTAGTGTCTTCTGGCGACCATGAGGAAACACGTACGTAGACAACCTGGAGCGAGATAGACACTGTTATTGGAGAAAGGATGGCACAGTCGTCCGTGGCCACGGCGGCGGCCGCGGTGGCCGCCACCGCCGCCTGGCACACCGGATCGTGCCATCTCGACTGCCAAAAGCATTTGTCAGCACCGCAAAGTGTTTCGAAATCCAATTATCGCGCCACCAACAACTCACCTTGGCAGCTCTGGCGAGGGGAGACGCCTTTTGGCTTTGAAGAAAATACACCCTCACGACCACACAACTTTGAGCAAGCCTTGATCGATAGCTAATGAGCTTAAAAGTTCTGAACCCGAGCCTCGTAAATCATCGCCCCTGGCCTCCCTTACTCCTACTAAACCCATCTCCTTATGCTCCGGCTGCAGTTCGGGATGTGGCAGTGGGGAAGAAGGGAGGAGGGTTGGGAGAGGTTGGTGCAGGCGATCGATTATTTAATTTTATTGACGACCTAGGAGAGGGTGTTTAATTCCAGGAGAGGAGAACTCTCATTTGGTCGTTTGCAGGTGCGGAGTGCGATTTCATTATGATTAAAGAGGAGGAGTGCGCGTACACTTTTTTTTTTAGAAGACAATCTCCTCGACTGCTGACTCATGCAGACATAACATAAGTATGTACTTACGTCGATAAAGGCAGCAATCGGAGTCTCGAATACGTCATTTAAATGCGAGCTGAGGAAGACGATTGAAGCCAGAGACTTTTCTTTTCTTTCTTCATACCTTCTACTGAACAGTAGCACGTCGACTGCCGTTCGTGCATACAGTACACGTCCATACAACTTCCCCGCATGATCGCTCATATCTTTTTACTGCTGGCGTAGACGCAACGACTTGCATGTTTATGGGAGAGGGAAATATGCTCTTCGCCGATGAATAATGGGGAGGTGTTTGGATATCAAGTCAGCGTGGATGAAAGAGGCGGCCGCGTCGTTCAATCATGACGATCGCCACCTGGTTGACTACGATCTCTCAACAAATGATTTTCTTTCCCACACTCACTCAGTCAAGCAGGCAGCACCCGGAGCAGCCATTTGGCGGCTACCGAACGTAAAATCGCTCTTCCACCCTGCCAATTTGACCCCGACGACACTGGAGGAGAAGTGGGGAGTTTGCAGCAGCTCCTGCTGCCAATCAAAGCTCTCTTCCCGGGTAAATCTTTTCCATAAGCGCTCTTTTGATCAATAACAGAGGGACGAGGCTGCTGTCAGTCACTCTCTATTTTTGAGTCGGGTTCGCGCGCGCAGATGAAATTCACCACTTCTGGATAATGTCGAAAAAGAAGAAAATGCACTTCCAGAGCTCCAAACTTTCTGTGCAGTCAGAGTGGGGAAAGGGAGAGATGAATGGCTCATCTTTCAGATTTTTTGGCCGATCTCCTGGGCGCGTCTCTCGTTAATTACTCAACAGAAAATCTGCTGTAGCAGAGACAACGCTCGTCTTTCATCACTGGACTAATGAGCAGCGGCGGCGGCCGGCCGATTTCTCAGTACGAGCTCCTCGTGTCTCTCATCACCGAGCAGGAGAAAGTGCATCACCTCTCGGACGAGAAAAACCTGGCCGACCCCAGCAACCAGGACCCCGTTTCTGTGTGCATTTCCGGTCTCTCTCTATCTCTTCGTTTCCGCCGTTCGGTCTGCTATTCCAGCCTTTCTTTATTTGAGATCTTGTCTCAGCCCCCAATTTTCCCCTCCTTTCTCCTTTTCATGTGGGCAATAATACACATTGCCATGACAAAGAGGGGCTGGAGAGAGCCAGAGGAGGAAGCTCAACTCTTACACAAAAAAGCAGTTTCTACGGCGACAGCGCCGGGGTTTTTTCTTGGTGCGCAGCAGCAACGAACTGCGCTGTACAATCGAAATGCTCTATTATTGTCCGTGTACTGTGCGCACTACGGATGTACACTGAGAGTCTTGCTCGTGAGAAGGCAGCAGAACGAAAGCAATTCCTAGTAAGAATCCAGACAGCGGCAGCGTAGAGAAGCACCCGCTCGCTCTTCTATCTGAACGAATATGCTGATTATGGCACACTACGGAGGTTGAGGCTGTCAAGCTGCAATATTCGCTTTGGCTGCGCTGTGCGCTACCCGTCAAGTGGGTGCGCACACCCAGAGATCCTCCGCTCTTTTGAAGGATGTTTGTCTTCTCTTTCCTCCGTGGTTCTTTTCATTTCTGCCCAGAGCTTGTGATTCTCCTCAGATTAACACGCGGGCTCTCCCAACAGCGACTGAGTCAGTCAACTTTTGAGCCGCAAAATGGGCGCTAATCTGGGTAGGGGGGGGGGGGGCGATATTCCTACTCTTCTTCCTTATCCCGACTGACGATCTAAAGAGGCGCAAAATCGAAGGCAAGGAGGGAATGGTCGTCTGTCTGAAGAGCACTCGGACACACTTACGCCCCTAATCTCATTGATATTACCGGGCTGCTCCCCCCTGAAGGAGTGCTTCCACACGCAGAATTGGGTCCCAGACGGGCAGGGGTGACTCTGTCAAGTCACTCTCTTAGTTATCTCGCCACTGCTAAAGCCAAGGCGCATGTTTCTTCATTTCCCCTACTCCCTAAAAAAAAGCACTCCGGCGCGCTCCGTCCGTCTTGACGTGGTTGAATATGCAGACAGGCGACATGAGGGTCTTGAGGGTAAAAAGTCTGAAGTGGTGACATGTGGCTAGACCAATTTCGAGCAGTCACCCACGGGGTAATCTGCGCTGTAATCTGGCAGTGGGCGAAGGAGAAGAAAAAAAAAAGTGGCTGCTGTTACCATAATAAAGTATTCATCTGCGAACTGCATCTGGCGCTGGATAGCCGGATGGAATCCGCGTAATTTCCAGCAGGATTTCTGTCTTCATAATAAGAAAAGGGTCTGTTGAGACAAAAGCATCTTAGGAAACGTCAGTCTGGATCTCAGGAAGATACTGATAGGAGAGAGAAGAGGCTTTGGGGACGGGTAGACAGATTAATCCTCTTCTTCCTCTCTCGCTCGCTCTCTTTCACAGATCCGCACACACACATGGAGCGAAAAGAGGGCAGACGAAGTGAAGGAAAAATATGTCAGCTTCTCCAAATGAGGGTACCGGCGTAAATATTTCTCCAACTAATATCCATACGTGACCGTTCCGCACCATAAATCATTCGCACTCTCGTCTTGGCTGCTGGAAAAGGAATCTCTTCTATGTGACATCATTTCCATCCCTTCTTCCTTGAAGCGGCTGTCGCGGATTCGTAAAATTCGACCCCAATTATTGCTCTCTTCACGCCTTCCCTCCCCAGCTTGTGTGTGTGACCGGACTACCCAAGTAGAAGGGGTCGAAGGAATGGAAGACGAAGCAAAAAAGGGCCAGGCTTAAGTGAAAAAGAGAAAACTAACTAAACTTGGGATGAAGGACGAGAACAGGAGAAAAATTCCTTGTCCCATTAGCGTCCGAGACGTTGCAGCAAGTGTGCGTGTGTGTGGTACGTAATAAACGGCAGCAACAGCTGAGCAACACCTGTCAATTATGCAGCAGATGCTAATCTGATCTAATGAATTGACAAGTCCTCGCGAACGAGAGGGAAAACAGTAGACTCGGTAATTGCAGGCACTTGGGGCACATTGGGGTGGTATCAGAAAAAGCACTTGTGTCTCGTTGAGTAAACACATGGCCTTCGCAGATCCAATTTCACCGACTCTGGTCACACAACACCGAGTCATGAATGGACGGGGAGTGAGTGTAATTGTCGCCCTCTTTCCACATGCGCATTGATACTCGGTCTCACGCAAATGCTCGATGAGATGAGGGTCGGCAAGCATACATTGGGAAGCGTCACTGTTGCTTTACATTGGTCTCTATGGTTCTGCATGGTCCAATAAGCCCCCCCCCCCCTCTCACCCCCCAGCATTAACGACACACCAGTTATAGGAAAGAGGACCAGAGGTGTGAGAGACGCCGCTGCTCACTCTCAAATGGACGTCGTATTGCTTACTAAAGAAAAATATGCACCCTCCTCACAAGCACCTGACCATGTTGGGCGGGGGTGATCCTCAGTAATACCCGCTCTGTGTACATAGTGAAGGCCAATCCCGGCAATGTATCATCTATCTCCCTTTCAAAATTGGAAGTACTTGTAAGATACTTTCCACCGAGAGCAAAGTTGGGAGAAAAATCCATTGACACAATTCTTTTTTCCAGTATAATGGATCACGCGTGGCAACTTCATTATCCATCCGCCGCTGCAGGCGCCCTTTGTGTGGGGCTGTATACGCACATATACACACAGAGTAAGCAGCAGCCATGATTGAAGGTGATTTATAAGCTGCGTCGTCAGACGCGGGTATAAAGTGCCACTTTATTCAAAGGAAAAGTGTCCGTCTTGTAAAGCTATTGCATAAGCTTTAACGCAACAATGGAGGCAACGGGGCTAACGAGCCAGTCAAGCCCGTTTCCGGAGAGTCTTTCACTCACTGCGTTCTTTTCTTATTGCTCAAGCTGCGGCCAAAGTTGCTTTCTTGAGAGAGAACAAGGCGAAAGGAGGAGGCAGAAAAAGCATTCTGCTCGTTTCGTTCGACAGCCAACTAATTACGGGGGAATTTGAGCGCTCTGTCCATGTACTTGGGGAGGGTGATGATGTATGCGCGGAGAATAGCCTCAAAGGAGACAAATGCTATGAGGGGGAAGCCTTGGAAGGCAAAAACGTGCGCAAGCCCGTTCAGCTGGCGTGCATGATGATGATGATTACCGTGGGGGGAACGAAGGACTGTGGGGAAAGATATGGGCTTGGTCCCAGTGTGCTATAGAAAGCAGCAAGTTCATTGTTTGTCCCGCTCTCGCTCAGAGCGCACGATTTATGACAATGGCTGAGCCCATCAAGAGGAACACCCTTTCTCTCGTTCTCTCTCTCACATGATATATTGATGGTGGCGTCGGATGAGAAATTTCGTTGCCGCCGGATAAATATGAAGAAGAAACAGGCGAAAAGCGCGCCCTCGATCAAACATGCGCCGGCGTTTTGCGCCACGGGGTCCATTTAACAGGAAGAAATGGTGAAAAGCGGAAGGAAGCAACAAAGTCGAGGAGGACATTAGGGGCGCGAGGGAGATGCACGAGTAGGGACCAAATAAGATCTCTTAAAATATGAAACTTTGGCTGAAAGTTTCCGGCCGTGATCACGAGTTGCTTAGTCATGAAGGAGGTTGCTGCTACTGGTTCCAAAGTTTCCTCTTCGTGAACTCGGCAAAGATGCCTAAAGCGACAAAAGTTTCCAAGAGGAGAATGAGAACGATAGAAAATTTGTTTCTGCCTCACTGTTCTCTGCGGAATGTTGTTTGGGTGGGTGGGTGGGCCTCATTTCGAGGGGCGAACGAGCGAGCGAGACCACGCTTGATTGGGCACACGTGATACTTTAATGCTGCCCAATAGTCTGACCGTCTGTATGTAATTTCTTGTCCACACACTCGCAGAGACGTAAGAGCACGCCCGTCTAACTCATTTAGGGGAAGTGGGGGAACCTCTGGTCTCCAGAGTGCTTGTTAGAGCAGAGATCCTCATTACGTACCTTTAACTTCGATTCCCCGGAGCCACTCAGATGGTCAGAGTCAATGGAGCTTTTCTTGGCACTGACCGAGGATCCTCGCTGGTCGCCAATCAAACTCCGTTGCCACGGCGCTCCTTGATTATACCGCACGGTTTTTCCACGAGCTCGAAGCCAAGTTCGCGATGGCCGTGGCCATCCCCTTCCGTGTCCACTCTGCTGGCGATCATCCCCCCTCTTCCCCTTCTCTCTCAAGGGTCTTTTTCTTCACTGTCTGGCACGATCGCCTCTTCTCTCTGAACTGACTCACTTCTTCTCAGATTCGCTTCTCTGTCTCCTACCCGCGGCGGCGGCGGCGGCGGCGGCGGTGGCGACGGTGGCGGCGGCCGCGGTGGCAGCGAAAGGAAAGCCCCTTGTACTTGTAACGCGCACATCCACGCGCTCGCACACGCGGACACACGCACGCGCCCCCAATGATGGCACGAGCACGCAGCAATGGAAAAAGTGAGACAGCACACACAATTCTCGATAGCGAACGTCCCTTTCTCTATTTTTTCTCCTCTTCCTCCTCCCCTTTTCCACTTCCATGGAAAAAGGGGGCAAATGTCTCTTGTTTTGTGCGTCTGTCGTGGCAGAAAAGTCTATCTGCCTCAATGTCTCTCGATACAGACTTCTTATGCCGCCGCCCTCGTCTCTCTCTCATCCCTGGCAGTCAGAAGCTCTGCGTACATTAGGCAGATCGGTCACGGGAAGAATAAATAGATCTGCTTCTGAAGTCCGGCCACTGCAGCGCAGACGTCCGATGAGACTTGGGCGTAGCTAAATTTATTTGGCCCCAGATCATTTTACGAGCGATGCAGCCGGAGGAGCCGCACGCGGGTTGGGGCGAGCCGGGGGCAGCGGGTGCAGGATGGAGGAATGGATGTTACTATTTACAGTGTGCGGTAGTTGATTTCTCCTTGGGAGGTCCGACTCTGCGCTCTCTCTCCACGCATGAGAAAAAGGGGAAGGAATATCTGACGCGTTTCCTCTCTTATAGAAACAGTAGAAGCGGCAGTGAGGAAATTCTCAACGATTCGTCTTCGTTCGAGTACGAACAGTAATTGGATATTCTCCGCTGCCAAGAATATTCACGAACGATTTCAACTGTCGGAGTCTTCGCCACCGTAGGGGGATTTCCCCCCCTCCCCCCCCTCCACGGAGAAAGAGATGCTGCCGACGGTTTTTGTCCGTATACGGAGGCGAAAGCGGATTAGCGATGTTGTGTGATCCTTTGGAAAAATGACTCACAGAGTTAAGTTGGAGACCCACTGCTTGTTTCACTTCGAGCGAGAGACTGAGCTGAACCTTTGTTCGGCCAGTAGTAGTACTATAATACCAGCCTGCATCGTCCTGGCCCCAAGCTGCATGCGTTCTTTGAACTTTTAGTCCAAATTTAAAGCCTTGCGCGGAAGGTTTGTGGAGGGGGATTCTATCTGCTGCAAACGGAGCTTGACTGAGCGACGACGGCTACTGCTGCTGGTGGCGCAGCAGCCCGCGCAAAAGGTGAGTTTCCCCCCCTCCCTCTTCAGCCAGGCGTAATAATAAACCCCCCGCACACGCCGCCGCTGGCTGTGGTCGCCCCGTCGTCGTCGTCCTCCTCCTTCTCGTCGTCGTTCTTCTCCTCCTCGTTATTGCTATCCGAGGCATGTCTAATGAGGTATTACCTGGAAATGGATGGACGGCCGGGCTGATGCTCATCTAGCCTGGGATCGCTTTTTGTCCGCGTACCTGACCGCATTCAATTGTTGTCCTTATACAGGTCTCTCTGCTCTCTGGAAGACAAATTCAATATAAGTTTGCAAGTTTTGTTTGGCTCAGTCTTCACGCCGTGACGAAACCACACGAGAGTGGTTCTTGACAGGGCCTCCCGCTGCGGTGTCACAGCGTTTAGCGGCGCCGACCCAAGGAGGCATCTTCTAAACCAACGAGAAGGGAGTGGAAATTTCTAACTCGGTCGGGGGTAATTGAAATTGCTGATAAATTTCTCTTTGCCGTCACATTAAACAAGGTCAGTTCGGCTCCTCCTTCCAGGAAGTCTGCAGCAGACGTTTCTGTAGGTATTTCTCCGTCTGCCATCTCGATTTTTCAGCACATCCTTTGGCACGCAACAGTTCCAGCCCCTGTTCCAGCTCCAGACTCGCGCATTTTTTCAGGGTGTGAAAATTACCATGTTGGCTGGCAAGGAAGAGGGGGGAAAAATCGCTCCCGCCGAGCTAAATGCCTCCCTTGACTCTTTTTCTCCCCCCTCTTTCCACGACTGTATTTTTTTTCCCTCCCAGAGTCTGGCCAGTTTGGGGGCTGTTATTGTTGCTGCCAATAATTACACCCCTGTCATTTCTGCCTTTCCTGGTTGCTGCTATCGCCTGGCAAGGGGAAGGAAGAGGCCAGGGTGTTGCCCCTACACCAGTAGGGAAAAGTGAGGTTGTATTGCTACGATAAGTACGTGTAGCATTCGCTCGTATGTACTAAATGGCCGACGTCTGTTTCTCCCTCCCTTCCTTCCTACCTCGATTGTTTCATGGTTTAACCTCGCCTAAAAGCCTTTTCCAGGTTCTCACTCTGCTGCCGGCTGAAGGAAAGACACCTGCTGGAGAATTTTGGCCAAAAACTTTTTCTTCGGCAAGTAGACAAAAGTTGCTGCAAAAGTCGGCAGCTTTTAATAATTTTCTTTGAAGTCGCTCCAGTGCAAAGGTGGAGATACCGACGTGGGTACGTTGAATACGTCCGCCCGGGTGTGCGCGCGGGCGCCCGGGTGTGTGTGAGAGAGACAAGAAATCTACCGAAGAGAGTGTGAATGCGGCAGTGTCGTGTCAATACTCAATTACGAGAAGAAGAGCATTAAGGCGAGAAGCGTCACTACCGACACTAAACCGGGTCTCAAACAGTGTTAACGCCAGCGTTGGAGGGCTCAGTTACTATAGCAACATGCAGTGAGGAGTGAAAAAAAAATAGCTCAGCGGCTGTTTTGGGTTATTTATACTGTGGATACCAAACTTGAACTAAACATTGGGGTGGACTCGGATACTCAAAGGTTGCTCGAGGTCCATTGAAGTAACAGTCGCGTCATGATCGAGCGTAGTACAGAACATTGTGTAATGTGTATAGCAACTCCGCAGGCAGCATCATATTCACCGTCTTCCCAACTCTTCATGCGGTGTCCGCACAAGTACAGTGTACATGTTACACTGGTGGTGCCAGTCTGGGATAGGCATATAAATACATGTACGCACATGCATCACAGCCCGGGTAATCTGGGCTTTATAAACTTTTTGCGCGCTTAAAAAAACCCTCTTAGGAAAACGTTTCCCTAGCAATGTCTATGTTACCCCGTGTCCCAAAATTAGCTTCAGTACCCAGAAATGCCTACAACTTGAAGAACAACAACAGGAGTACGGGTATTTGAAAGTTCAATCAGTCTGCACTTATCGAGCGATACTGTGCAAAGCGCTTGATGTGTATCTTCATTGAATGTTCCAACATCCTTACTCGGGTTGTTGTTCTTCAAGCCGTACTCACTTCTGGGTACTGCAGCTAATTTCGGGACATGGGGTAGTGTGGTGTTGGGCACTTGTCACCCTTCCTGGAAGTCTTCGCTCCCCACATGAGGTGTTCTTTGAAATGCCTCCAGCTCATATGATTGGTAGCGGTCTGTATTTCACTGTATCAATGTTCTTTCCCTGAGGAGGAAGTGAGATGATTCCCGTGATAACTTTTTTTTTCCGCGGTCCAGCCGATAGATGCGGCATGACCAATAGCTCCACTTGGTTCTGTCCACACATGCTGGCAGACTCCGCGGTCACGCTGCTGACAGCTCCGAGCGCACTGCATGCATACGTCCGTGCTCGGTGCAACAAAGGACGGTCGGCATTCACAGTCCTAATTGCCATATTTTGTGCCCCACTCCATGGGACCGCCGCAGTAACGTTACATGCTACCTAGCCACGCACACTTCATTTCTTTGATAAGCCTATCTGCGCCCCCGCTGTTCCACTGCTAATGCCACTGGCTCCAAAGAGTGCTAATTTATGCTCCCCCCTTCTTCGTTCTAATGTCCATTATCGGAGAAAAAAGTGTAGTATGTTCACGGGTGTCTGAGCTCCAAAAGACCCGTTCGAGTGGAGTCGATATCAAATGTCACGGCTGTGGATCCGGGCGGAAGGAATTCGCGGTTTCCCAGCCTCCGATTGGTCTGAAAAATGGCGGGAGAAGGAATTATTCGGTCTTGAGAATAGCGCTTCACGTTCGTGGCCCAAGAGCGAAGAGGAGAGCCAACAATTTGAAATCACCTCGCCATAAAAATTCAGCAGACATCGTGAAGATTACGCTTGACAACGTGAGATTACAACGTACCCTAACGCACATTTACTAATGCAGGTGGAAGCCATCATCAGCAGGTAGATTTGCTCACTAATGGGCTACTAGTGGAAGCCGATGTGAGATGGAGATAAGAATTTATGTGTCCTGCTTTTTTTTTCCTTCTCTCTTGGTGGAAAAGAGCCCCATATATATGTACGACGTGTCTTTTCCTCACTTGGATATGTTTTTCCTGCGGCGGCGAGATTGCATGGCTTAAAACAAACACGAGAACATAAGAAGACATAAATGCTAGACCAGCAAGCTCATTTGTTCTGCTACAATTGTCCTACGCCGCCACTTTGTGAATAGTTGACACATACAATACAAAAGACTTGGCGTAAAGAAAAGTTTGTCCCCCCATTGCAGACATGCGCCAATTGCCGTCGCGCCTATCAAGGTGCTTTATGTTCACAAATCGGTCTCCTGACGTGGTAAGTGGTTCGCGAGTGAGACAGTCTCATTTGAAGCAGCAAATAACTCGGTCACGCTCGTTGGTGAAAAGTGTTGTGACACCCTCGTGACACTGGGCGCGCGTGCGCACACCCACACTACGCACGCGTCCCCCGTGCACGTGCTGGCTGAATTGAACTTGGTCGCTTTCGTGTGATACAAAGACAAGCTCCCTTGAGGACGTAATGTACCTGCTTCTTTCAAATAAAGTCTTACAGTCATGCGCTGTACCGACGGTGCACACTTGTAGGTTCAGTTTCGCGAACACGTATACATACATGTTCTGAACTACGCGTCACCGTACGCTGTTTTACTCGTACTTACATGTGTTCTCGTCCTTCCAGTGGAACACGTGCAGCAAGCAATGCTTGCCACACCTACGTGTACGCCATTGTTGTCGTGTGCTTGAAAAGCTGTATGCATATGAACACGCACGACGATCAGGACGGGACCTAAACGTTATGCACACACACTCAGAAGGCACAGCAAATACTTTCACATGCATGGACGAAGATCTTGCACTACGCAAAACAGGCTGCAAAGTTTAAAAAGTCCGAACTGCTCACATTCATGTTCAGCACATACGAGGGGACAGGTTTAAAGCATGCGTGTAGAGTAGATCAAAGTTGACAGCGAAAAAGGGGGTTGAAGTTCACTGAGATTCTGCACTTCTCCCCTCAACTCATTACAGATTCTTTTTCTTTACCGCAAAGAGAGGAACTCGACGCCTATTAAAAATGTCTAAAGAAGGAAGCCACCTCACCACAGACGCACTGCACACCAAGCTCGACAGGTGAATAACTCAGTCTGGAATGCTTTGTGGACTTTGAGAGTTGGCTACAACACTCACACGTGCATGCGACACGTCTTAAACACTGTTGATCTGGACGTTGCTTGACAGGGAAGCCTGGGATATGAGCTTTTGCATCAGCCCTCCAATCGCCAACACGGCCAACTACCGCTTGGCCGACATAGACGGACCCACCACCTCCGGCTACCTGTACCATCGGTATGGAAACGCTAGTCTCAGGCACCTGGAGAAGGTGCTGGCCAAGTTGGAAGGAGCGACGTTCGCGTCATGCTACAACACAGGCAAATAAGTATAGTTCTGCGCGGATGAACATATTTTTCCAACGCGTGCGTACATAACGAAAGGTACGTGAGTATGTAAGCCGTAGACACGCACTAAAAAACATCATTCTCGCAGGAATGGCTGCCTTCACTGCGCTGTCAAACACTCTGTTGAAGTCTGGAGATCATGTGGTAGTTGCTGACAAGGTGGCGTCGTCATCTTTTTCACTGATTCAATAAGCGTCAACGGTTTCGTTCTGCCTTATGTAGATCTACGGCGGCATATACGACATGTTCAAGAATCACCTGCCTAAACTAGGGATCTCTTGCACGTTCGTGGACGTGTCGTCCATGGACAAGGTAAGATCTACCCTAACCCCTCAGACAAAGCTGGTGTGGATCGAGCCCTGCACAAACCCCACGTGTTCGCTCGTTGACGTCGAGGCCATAGCCAAGGTCACCAAGGAGTACAACGTAGACATTCTGGTCGGCGTGGACAACACCTTTCTTACACCCTACGCGTTTGTAAAGCAAAGTCGAGCAAAGTACATGCAGGAAAGTAGCAATTGTATTATTAGTGTATGCATTCAGAAACCCCTTGGCTGCGGTGCCGACTTGGTCTTCCACTCCATCTCCAAGTATCTGAACGGCCATAGCGACGTCCTCATGGGCTGCTTGTTGACCAACATGGCTGACTTGGCCAAGAGCTTCATCGAAACTCAGAAAAATTTCGGGCTCACTCCGTCTTCATTCGACGCCTACCTCGTCCAGAGAGCTCTGAACACGCTAGAGGCAAAGAAACAGCACGAGAGATTTTTAGTTAAAAGTCGACCTAATCCCGCTTCTTCCCCCATCCTCAGCTGCGAATGCAACGCCACGAGTCCAATTCGCTAGCCGTGGCCAAGTTCTTGTCCACCCACCCCTGCGTGGAGAAGGTCATCCACCCGCAGCTGCCCTCTCATCCGCAGCACCAACTAGCAAAACGAATGCTCGGCTCCAGGTAACTTTTGACCGATGTCAGAATGGCTGTAATTTCGTCAGTGCTTTTATGTAGACGAAAGCTCGTCGCCACCAGAAGAAAGAAAACATTTATTTTCTAAAAGCCCAAGTCATACCCGGCTTCGATCGGGAGAAATCCATCAAGTCTGTCGTCCTTCTTCTGTCTGCCTTTCGCCTCGTCCACGCACTTGGCCCTGTCCATGTCCTCTGCGTCGTCCACGCGATCGGCACCCCGATTTTACTTTCGAAACTGGCTGATCAGGACGCACCTCACCTACATCTCTTCCCTCACCTCCAGGGTTGTCAATTTGCATTATTTTTGGAAAGCATGTGAGGAAATTTTTGTGGTGAAGTTGTGAGTATGAGATATTTCGTGGTCACAGCATAGCAACTCTTCCTCTCTTCTCTCCTGCTCCTAACGTAGATGGCTACTGAGAAATGGCTAGTTCACAACAGACCAATGGCTACCAATTGGGAGTAGCTGTCTATGACTTCGTAGAAAATGCCACATTGGATCTCAACTTCGGTCTCGAAACGGCCTCAAAATGCACATCAAAGCAGCGTCTTCGCCGGCGCGTGAAAAGCAGTGTCTGCTGACCAAGTTTGGGGAGGAATGATGCTGTGGTTGGAGCGCCCATAACGTGACAGAGTCACAGACGCACAGACAAGTACATACGGACCTCGCGCTGAATGTACATGGAGGAATACTTCATTCTTCATACTCCACCGACGTGTTACAGACGTACAGCCGATGTTCGATTTTCATGACTTCATTCAATGCAAACACGTCGATTTCTGAAGGTTTTTTATTTAGTGATAGATCGACTTTCACCTCCTGGAAAATTCTCTATGTTTGCAATGTTATCTTACAGACTGACCCTTCGCGAAAACCGCCTATGCACTCTTCTGTACTGTGCATGCTAACGTTTCGCGGCGTATTTCTTATGCAGATACTGTGGGATGATTGCGCTCTACATAAAGGGAGGCTCGGAGGAAGCCGTTACATTCATGAAGGAGGTATGACCTTGGCAGAGCAGTCCAGAGAATCATTATATGTACACCGATGTTTTCTTTCCATCCGCAGGTGAATGTGATCGTCCCCGCCGGTAGCCTTGGCGGCTGCCACAGTGTGGTGAATACCCCGGTCAAGCTGTCCCACGCATTTCTGTCTACAAAGGAGCAAATTGCGTCTGGAATCACAAGCAACCTGCTCAGACTATCCGTCGGGATTGAGAACCCCTCAGACCTCATCGAAGACCTCGATCTAGCACTCAGGAAAGCAGTATCTCTTTAATACAGACGCAATCATTGCGGAAAATAAGATTTGCTTTAAGTCCACTTTTCTAAGACTTCCTCTTTTCCTTTCTCAGTCCTTGACCCGAAGGTCTTTCTGGAGTCTCTTTAATGCCCGTCAATCCCTATAAAGAAATTTAGGGGAGCCTCTCCCCCCTCAAATCCTAAGGGGGGAAGTCGCAGAAACGCATCTCCTCTTTTTCTCTCTGTCCGATGCCCCCTTTTCACATCTACTATAAAAGCACCCACTATGGTCCGTAAGCATTCGTCTTTGCCAGGTTTTTTGCCCGTTCCATTATGACCATAGTGCCCTATGCTGTAGCACGTAGATGTGCTGGCAGCAACACTCTGAAGATCCAAATGGAAGAAGAGATTGTTGTTTGCCCCACTGGACTGAGCGTGAAGAGTAAAGACACTTCCCATGGGACCCTTACCGCAAAAGGAGCTAATGCCGCGCCAAGAAGGATCTCGAGAGGAGAAACCGAATAAAGTAGTGGTTGCTAGCTTTTTGTATCATTTGTTGGCCTTTCAAGTAGAAAATGACGAGTAAAGAGTGCGGTCACTGCCTTAAAGGCCAGCGGCAGAAACCGAGTTCAATGAATGGCTGCTCTTGAATTTAGCCTATGACTCACCTCCTACCCGCACAATTGGTCTCCTGTGATTTATGGAGCCTCTTAAAAGTTGCTCCCGAATACTTTTTCTCTTTTCTCGACGGGCGGTTTTCTCCATTCAGAGCTCCTTTCGATTGAGTTTTGTTGAGTAATTGGAAACGTCGACGAGGAGGGGAAAGCATGACGAATGGACACTCCTGGAACTCGATTTGTGCATTGCGAATAGACACACATCACTAAGTTCTGTCTAGAATGGGGGACGGTAGGTTTGGCATTGTTGCAGATTGCTCAAGGCGTTCAAGGTGTGGTGTGAGGAAAATTGTGTTAAATGCGCTGTCTGCCACCACCGGTACAACGGGTACAGCAGCCGGTACAGCAGTGTTGTGGACCAGGGCGCACAAGCACTGTCTATAGTCTTGTATACACCCATTCATCTCAGGCTAACAATAAAGAAGAATAGAGAGCAGAACCAATCCAATATCGAGCATTCATGCATAGTCGTGTAAGAGCTCTTCGTCGTTACTCACGTACTGAATTAGGTACATGTACTTAAGTACTCGTAAGGTCCCAGAGCATCGCTTTATGCGCGTGCCAAAGCTAATGTGTGGAGTGAACGTGACGTCATCTAGCGCCAATATAGGCGACCTATCCCTCTAGATCCTCTAGCGAACCAGCCTCTAGGAACTCAGCACGTCAGAAACTGCGGCATACTATGGTGCGCTGTTCTGTGGTGGTGTATTGCGCACGACACTATTAGCAACTACGCGTACAAATGTTAGAAAATTATACATTTGCCCCTCTCTTTCCATTTTATGATTAATGCTCTTACTCTCGACCCCTCTTTGCTTCTCTTCCTTCACTACATACGCTGTGATCATTAAATGATCGAGGGTAGGGTAGGGGATTAGTCTGGGATATTATTCAGGGGGAGATTACCCTCAAAATTTATTCTTTCTCACACAGACCCGGAGAGGGGAGACAAAGTAGCAAAAAGAGGGGGTTCTGTGAAAACAGACAAGTGCGTGAATTCGTGTTGTCGGGGTCTTTTTGTGATATATATCACGGAGAACATCCCAGGAGGAGACAGAAAAGCCCCGCTTAATGCAAGACTCTGCACCAACTTTGTCTCTGCTCATGTCCTTGCCAAAAGACCCTCGTATTTGTCAGCGGTTTAGCTTACACGCAACGCCAGCTTAAATTAAAATCCCCAATTAGTCTGCGTGCACTCAGCTTCTGTCGACGCACTAAATCCAGTGTATTCAACGTCGGTTTTGATTGCGTCTGAAATTGAGAGGGTAGCTTATTAATTTTCATTAGTCTCTGAGGGATTACGCCTGAACGCACAATCTCTCCGGCGACGTCGTGACGAAGATGCAAAACTTACGTACATACGCGTCTAATCGAGCCCCGATGGATGATGCGTATAGTCTGGGCTTAAACAAGCTTGTCAAAGTAAGTTATTACGCATCTTCCCCAAGTGAGTGCTGCTGTTGTCTTCCAGACCATGTGTGCGCTAAGCTGCCCCACTTGTACACCTGCTCCCCCACCACCGCCACCACCTTAGAGGGCCGCGGAGGTGTTGGCAGGGGAGAGGAGGGAGGAAGAATTTTAATCAAACAATGTTATTCCCTGGAGGCCCATTCGTTCTAGAATACCCAAATGGAAGGGGGGATGGAGGAAGAAAGAATACGTTGGCGGCGGGATTTCAAATAAATTGAAGCTGTCGCTTGTGTTGGCTTCGCGCAAGATGAAACACTTTAGTAAGGTAATTCAGGTAATAAGGGTACTTGTACATGGTCCTCCATGCTCGTGCAACTTCAAAGGCGACATTGTGATGTTGCTTCTTGTTATTAATGATGGCTTGTGCAGTTCAGCTATAGGAGACCCTACTTTGTTTACTGGTAGAAAACTTCTGACATCATTGAACTCAGTCAGTTATTTATGTCACCGCTACATGTTATTCACAGGCACGCTCTCTCTGGCAAATGGCAGTGGTGTCACTATACAGTGCACGCGTACACCACTGGCGGAGGAGAAATCGTGGACTGTAAGTTTAGGGCTATTTATGTGGCTTTGTTTTTAAATTGCGCGCCAATATTCTTGATTTGGTACTCGTAATTAGTCTGTGCTTTGAATGAAAAGTTGGTCCCAAATGTCTGACGGTGCAAGAGTGTTCGACACTCTGGAGGCAGGGAAACACAGCCACCGTCATCTTCCAGCTCCTGAAGTCATTGGTGAGCAGGTCAGGTGTTTTTGACATCATTAAAAGGATCAGACAGACGGGCACTTCAGCATGGAGGCCCTGAGCAACGCCGTATACAATCCATGCATATGTACGTACGCAGCCTTAGGCAAGGTGAAATTGACCATGATTTGGAAGTTGCTCGCAAGTGGACTTGTAAACGAATTGTCGATGGCAGTGTGGTGTAGTACGTCAAAGCCATTCTGCACCTTGTGGAGTGGGGAACAATGAAGTATGGCGTTCGTCAGAAAAGGCAGGAATTTTGTGCAGCCGTTAGGTCATGTGTGACGAAACGATTTGAGTTTGGTGTCGCTCCTTGCGCATGTGCAGGTGGTTTATTTGTCTACAGTCTCTGCTTATACATGTGGCCCTTCAGATTCTCTGTTTACTCGTTACTGACCTCCAAGAGCTTTCTGTTAGAGGAGGCGCGCACGCAATCCGGATCTGGACCAGTTTTACATATCTTGGGCTCATATTGTTGAGGAATATTGGGCATTTGATAATGCTGGCACTACAGCTCCACGCCTGCCACCTCAAGAACTTCAAGGGGGGTCCTGACCAAGGGTCCTCCCAGGACAGTTTTCCTCCTTGTTTGTCTCATTGTCTCGACCCAGTAACAGAAAGAATTTCGAAGTTCATTTCGTGCAGGAGGCCTGGGCCAAGGTCTTCTTCATCTCCACCATGGTCAAGAACGGCGGTCCCGATGCCTGGCTGCGCAATCTTGTTAAAGCCAACGGAACGCACATTGAGTAGAAAGTGCCCATTCAAGCATCATTCATCATTTCATAGTAAAGGCTGTAAAATTTTTGTATTTCACAACTAATATCTATTATTAGACATATATTCCTTTGTTTAGTTTATTTTTGCGCTGACCTACAGCGTCAACAAATGCGCCAAATCCACACTAAAATGCATAGCGAAGATATTGGCATGAACAAGGTTGCTCTCCCCATACATAATGTAGTGCAGCAACTCGACCTAAACAACGCATTTTCACATACGCAGCTACGGTAGTCACTATGCCCAGACTATGAACCACCAATTATCACAGACATTTGAAATGCATTAACTTACGCCCACATGTATAAGTATGTGACTAGAATCACCCAACAACTTTTTCGGGTCAAACTTCACTTCACTTTCTTTCATGTCAGACCTACTTGACTCACTCACTCGCTCATTCTTAAAGCTTCACGTGTTCTTCCTTCAGAGGTGACTCATTATTCTTGTCTTCACTTACATAGTCCTCCGGATACATGTTCAGGTCAGACAGTCTTTTCTCACCCGGATAGAGCATGTCTTTTTCGCCTTCTCCTGTGAAGTCATGGGTTTCGCCTTCACTGATTCCTAGCTTGCTGTCACGCAAGAAGAAATTAGTCAGTTTGGACCTGGTGGCCGCCGCCGTCGCCATGACCCTGAACTGCCCCAGCCCGTCCGGATAGTGCCAGTGGAGTAACGCTACCTGCGACCCGGCAAATCCCAACACCAGTAACAGCAACAGCAAGCGGCGTCGGCCGGCTGCGCCGGTGCAGGATGTTTTGAACTCGTCCGACATGATCACCGGCGTCACTCTCAGTGCCATGCAGGTGGTGGCCCTCCGCTGCGAGGACCCCCTGACTCCCACCGACGCGGCATAAGTGCCGTCCTCTGAGTTCGACCGGCACCGTTCGTTTCCACGGAAAAACTTACATTGAAGCCACCAGGTACTAAAAAATTCTGGAAAGCTCAGATGAGCCTTTAATGGATGCTCACACGCACTTGTGCTGGCACAAGCGCTCCTCTGTCGTATGCAGACGCCCGCAAATTCTGCAGAGTAAAGTGTATCAGCTTCGTACACGTCACAAACGAAGGAGAGAGCGGGCACCGGAGAGCCCCAGACGGCGCGCACACACGTGCACGCACAGGTACCTTTTTTCTTCCCCTCACTAGGTTGCTCGTCACTAAGCAACGACTGTGACAACTGAGAGGTTTAGTGTATGCTCGAAGACTTCATCGACCTGACGACCGCAGAGTCTGGGTCGTCGGCGAAGCAACCGACGTGCATCTTCTGGTTGCAGCGCGTGGACGACTTGAATTAGCTTTAACGGAACCCAACTATAGCTACTCGCCCGTCGAAGTGCAGTTGAAGAATGCAATCGAATCGAGTGGCTTGTAGACGCCATAATATCATACTATGCAAAAGTATATTTCAGTCACAATATGTCACTGTTGCAATGAACTGACGCATGACGCAGGTCAGTGTGCACAGTCAGAGAACACTTTGCATGTGCTGTGCGTGCATGAACTTTGTGCATGTATACACGTACGTGCGTATATTTGAGCTCCTAATGCACAGGTCACAAGTGCGTGCTCGTGACATTGAATCCCTCATTTGAATAGGCACCTTTATGGTAGAAAATTGCGAAATGATCAAGTTTTTAGCCTCGTGATGACATACATAGTCATCCCCCTCCCAGTCGTATGATAGTGATAGTATGTGCTAAACAGGAAAAAAATCGTACCGGGTTGAACACGTTATCCTCTCCAGATTGCCCGGATTTTCTTTTGCTCGGCGAGTTGACTTCGTTGACTCACAGCAGAAAGCCCTCATCAATGGTGTGAGTACTTCTTCCTGTACCTCTGCTGGCACTCCCGCTCTGCCTTGTCGTCCCACTCCAGCGGCTGCTTCCTCGAGGCCCCGGCCGTGGCCAAGCGCAGCCGCTCGCGGTACGATTCCTCGGCCTTCAGCTCCGACCAACTTACCTCGCCCGATTGTTGCTCTCTCCTGCAAAGCGACAGAGTTGTACTTACGCAGTGTATGAGCCAAGAAGAAAAATGTGATGACGATCACCGATATTGGCACAGCTCAATTGCGTCTAACGAAATGCCAAAAGTGCTTTGGAACTCCCCCCCCCCCCTCCAAATAGGCCCATTGGGCTGCGCTGTCTCGTTGAGGTCAAACAGCTACTTTTTGGCTACGGGAAGTAGATTTTTGCCCGTTATCCCTCGATCTCGCTGTTTTATAAGTACATATTTTGCAGAACTATGCCAGAAAGGCTCTCCGGTTTTGAACACTTTTTGTAGTGTGAACGCTCGATCAATCGTTCTTAGGCTTCTTTATTGGTTAGCTCCTTTTCGACGCTGCCTACTCGAAAAAATGATTACGCTCCATCATATCAAAGTGGTTGTACACATAGAAGGCAGGTCTGCTTCTTCTCAATGTAACCAATGTTCCTTTTAGTAGCAAGAAAAATGAAAAGGGAAAGAAGGAAATTGCCTCCTTCTTTCCCCGGTAGCAAAAAATGCATTGCGCAGAAAAAATCCTCTCTCTCCTCGTTACAGGAAGGGGCAATTTCGGGGATGCCTTTCCACAATCTCATACATGAGCACACGCTCTCGAGGAACAGAGAGAGATGGAGAACACCCCTTCCCTCTGGTAGCAAAGAAATGATCCAGTAATGTGTTCCCACTTGGCCTGGAGAGCGGCTCTCAAGCTGGCGACAAACTCAATGGGATGAATATCTTCTACTTTCCCCAAGTCTCTGTCTCGTAGAGAGAGAACAGCTTTATCCTGCTAGGAAATCTCGACACATTTGTATGTCTGCTCGCATCCGGCACGAAGAGGGGAAGGGGGAGATTACCGACCCGCTGCCTGGAGCGGAGAGACCCGGTCGAAACAACGACTTTTTAAACGACACGTAAAACGATTCGCTGTCCCGGGACTCAGACACACACTGAGAGAGAGAGAGAGAGAGCAGAGTTTATTTTACGGCGAAGCAGTTAATGGAGGACGAGGGAGTGAGGGAGGAAGAGAAGTCGGGGCCTGGCCTCATGTGCACGCGTGTGGTTTCACTGATATGGCAAAAGTTGTAGCGAAAGTCCAGCCATCCGTGGAAGAGAAGAGGAGGAGGAGCGAAATTAGCAAGGATTTCTGCGCTCTCCCTGGAGACTCGGCGATTATGGTCATCAAAAATGGGAACGAGAAGGACCATTTTCTGGCCTTAACGGAACAAGGGGTCGGATGACTTGACACTTTTTGTCACAACCTTTTTCCAGCTTCCCCCTGCCCCCGGGGGGTAGGGGAAAGTCGGGCATTAAGGAACGTGCAGTGCCTGCAGCATCCCTTGATTGTCAAGTTTGCGGTGTTCTTTAAGCTTTTCCTACCTTTCTTCCCAGGGGCGACACTCGTGATACCAATAGATAGATGGACTTTAGCGACTCGAACCAACTCCACCAGGCAGGGCACAGTGTGCTCCTCCATGGTCGTTGGTACTTATCGCTGGGTACTTGGCGCTTGTCTGGAGGAGTAGTGCCTTAGGTATGTACACTTTTTCGCCAAGGTCCCGAGGGCAGACAGCCGCTGCCGCCGCCGCAGCGATCACTTGAGTTATATGGCCTATAAAGAAGCAAGGAAGGTCTCTTCTTTGCTGCCGCTGCTCCGTCTCTGCCTCCACAGTATATCAGAGAATGCGCTGAACAGAAGAGGAGGCGTGCAAGAGATGGTCTTGCTCTTACAATAAGATACACACGCACACACCCTTTTGTCTCCAACGAGGCTTAGAAATTGCCTTAAAGAGGACAGCAAACAAAAAACGCTTTCAAGCCTCGGCAATTTCACTCAAAACGCCATTTAGACGCACACACTCATACACACGAGGCTGCGAGAAGAGAAGAAAATGGAAGTGTTGTGTTTTGAATGCATGCATGCAGCAATCTTTCTTCATGACGGTCTCTGTCTTGCTCTGGTGATGACGCGCATTTTAACCCCACCGCACCACAGTGTAAACCCCATCCCTAAAAAGCAATCTCTACGGTATGTTAAGCGCTGGTTAGAGAGAGAAAGCCAAGACCATAAAGTCACCATGCTGTGGTTCTTGAGAAGAGATTTGGGAGAAAGTGAAAACCGAGCCTACTTTATCGTCAAGCTCGGAAAAAATAAACGATCACGCAGGATCTCACACTTCAGGGGGCAGAAAAGGTAGGGGATAATGTGAAGGAGCAGTGGTCTCATCTGAGGCGTTGTCACCAGATCACAACGCGCACGCCCACACGCACACACACACACACACATGCTGAAAGGGCAGGGAAATCCCCACGTACATGTACACACAAGCTCTCTTGGCTGTGAAAAATGGTCTTTCAGATAGATGCTAGACAAGGAGAAGCTCGAATGGAAAACATCTCATTCTCTGGCGCAAATTTGCATACAGAACGCATTATCAAGCATCGAGGAAGGAAAAAAGGAGAAAGGCGTCTACGAATGAAAAGGGACGTGACAGCTGGAAGAATGAATTTCCCAAGATTTCGAATTGGATAAGAGTTTTCCGAAATCTCGACATTGTTGCGCGAGGGTCTTGATCCTCCTCCCCCCCCCTCCTCCCCAGCATGAGTACGGCCGGGGTGCCTGGGGTGTGGAGTGACAATGACCCGGGGACCTCCCTGATCTGCCACACGCGTACACTGGATCAGTGGAGATGGAAGCAGTATCGCACTGTGACATGCTGCGCTGCCACCACACACAGCTACAGGTATGGCCTGG
>JAAUXU010174409.1_pt1 | contig 55666 bp, 46 predicted proteins | sample 7278151 | NCBI WGS metagenome assembly JAAUXU01 (sample SAMN14350113, study PRJNA611818) | marine sediment metagenome | isolation source: surface marine sediment (1.8m) | place: French Polynesia: Moorea | collected 2018-08
ATACATTTTGTCACTCTTAGTGTACCAGTTTCCGTATGCACCTTGTTGGGGATGGGTTGGTGTCCGTGGACGTAGTCGAGAGATCCAATCAAACTCGCGTCTTACTTCCACAGGTTGTCATGGAGGGCCTCTCAGCGTTCCTGCACACGCTGCGTCTCCACTGGGTGGAGTTCCAGTCCAAGTTCTACGAGGGCGAGGGCGTCATGTTCGTCCCCTTCAACTTCAAGACCTTCCTCAAGGAAGCAGAAGCCAGTGACAACGAAGTCCTCAAGGCCACTGCCTAGCTTGGAATATCTGGGCTTTGGCTGGCTTGCGTGAGTTAAAAAAGAGCCCTTTTGCACTCTGACCTTTCTCCCGTTTCATCCCCCCCCCTTTGGCCTTTAACATTTCCTCATGGGACTTTGTGACACTCACTGCAGCACAAAGAAGAAGATACTGAAAGTCTTAACGGAGTGCAGGAACTCAACTATATGCAGGTCTACTCAATAATTTGATTCCCGCTAGTACTTGATAATGCCGTAAAGTTTATTTATGAGTTCTTATGTGTTAAGACGAGGCATTCTAGTAGTGATTGTGCGTTGATGTCAGATATAGCTCATATTCTACCATAGTGATCAATGTGTATTCGGTTCTTGCAGTGTTCTCTGATTAAATGTCTTGATGTCAGAACGTATTATGAAGGAGCAAATTTGGCACATCACGTGGAACTTTCAACATCGGATTCAACACCCCATTTCTTTGTTTACCAAAGTTAGGATTCTTCAAATTTTTTTTTCTTGCAAAGTTGATTCGTGTAACATTGATTTCTAGTCCACACCTCCCTTTACTCGACTCTTTACGACAGAGTTGGGGGAGACATTGAAACCTTTCGCAACAGCGTTTGGCCAAATGTTTTTCGGAAGTTTGTCCTACTTCGTTTCTGAGGTTGCCATATCGTTCGAGTTCATCGAATGTCACTTCCAAAATGTTTTAAATCCGATGTCTTGAAAACGCGTACAGCCCATGATGGACAGAATCTGTCATTGCTTGATGATGATGATGGAATAAAGTGACTGCATAAAGCAACCTGGACTCTCAGTGGTATTCAACAATGTGTGTACGTGAGGTGGGTGCTGGGTTAGTTGTCGACGTGACTGAAGAACTTAATACAGTTAGTGGCTGAAAAAATTCATACCGCACATTTATCGTGCCATCCCTAACATATGCAAGACCTACTGGACACGATTTGGCACCACTACTTTTATTGAAACTTACACCTTACATACATTGTTGCTCCCTTTAGAAGCAACCGTCTGGGATAGTGTTGCTTCTATCAGTGCAATCTTATGTAAGAGATTGGATGAAATATCTTTGTCGTCAGTCTGGTTGTCGACATTGATTTCGCTTGAGGACTTGAAAGAACTGTTGTTCATTTTGTTGAATTTCAAAATGTTGGCAAGTACGATTTTGGCCCAAAAGTTAAGGCGAACGAAAAATGAGACTCAATCTCACGTACCCTGTAGATGGAGCCCTTGGTTTACACGGTGCTTTAGGGAAAGTGTTGCTGCTCCTAAATGTCCTCACTTTATTTGAGAAAAGGTTGGGGTTACATATGTAAAGTATGTAGAACCACGTACATGCGTCTCACTCATCAGGTCCTTTCAGCTTGAGTCGGGAGTGATCAGCGAAGTGACCATTAGTGATGGGGTCTAGCTTGACCAGAGGGTCAAAGCTCAAACTGCCAGACTCGAACCCCTCGGACTGGGGATGAAAATGCAATAGTGTCTCTTGTCGGCAACTTGAACTAACTGCACTCCCAAGCGTAGATCACCGACGTCCCGACCTGCGATGGAAGTCGTACAAGCTAATGCATCCACTTTACTCTCCCGAGGCCAAAATCAGCAACCTAACGTTGTCTACTAGGAAGAGGAGAAGACCGTGATGTCCTACGTACGTTCAGTTCGGCACGACGAAAATGGCGGCGGATCCGTTCAGGGTTTGCGCTACATAATGGGCCTTGAGGCTGCCTGCGGTGCCTTGATCGAAGTCCTTGAGGTCCGTCGCTTGAGCTTCAGGCACTGCTGCAACATATTTGTGTCAAAGGCAAGATAGCAAAGTTTCTGTCCTCTAGTATAACCTCGGTGAGGCTGACTACGTCGCGGCTGCTGATAGCAACAAGTTTCTGGAAGTGACGAACTTGCAAGTTGTCTAAGAGGCTCCTTAGTAGCCATTGAGAGGGTCACAACGGAAGTCAATTATTGATCACCATCGCCATATCACAGTCCTACTCAGTGGGGATGAGGACATTGACCTCTGACAATGTACCCAAGAGATGATGGGGAAACCCTGACTGAGGGAAGATTTTGTTCTTAGGCAAAGTGTGAAAGCACTGAAATGACGAAAGTTAACGATGAGCAATGAGTAGAACCTTTCCCTGACTCATTGTCGTCAGCTGTAGTTAGTGATAAGGCACCTAGTTTCAACTCCCGAGATACCCAGCGTGACATGCACTAAAGAAAAGTGATGAATCCGAAAGCAAAAGTGACGCCAATGCCACTTTTGAACTACTTTTTGATGCATGATCCATGTAGGGATGGATGGGAGAGAAGGATGCCAATTTCCACTTATGCCCTTTCAAAACATGATATGTATACATGTTTTTATTCCATGACCACTTTAACAGCCAAAATTCAAGCTCGGGGATGGGGCTTCATGGATGCCCCATCCATGGATGGATGGAAGATCATCATGGATCATCATCCATGATGATCTTCACATCCCAAAGGAGGAAAAGTCACCAAATGAGGCCGGGATTGAAGGGTCATGAGTTGTAATGCTTGAGAAGAATTGAAGCTCTGTGCCGAAATAGTCATACACACACCTAAATGGGATATTGAATCTAGAAATTACACGTCTTATTCATTTTGTAACAATCGTGCTTTTCCTGCACGATGAAAATACTTTCATCAATGCCAACGTTTATTGTATGTAACCTTGTAAACACAGCCAAGAGTGTGTCGAAAAAACTGCGTTCACTTTGTTCTCTTGGTCCTTATAATTATGTACATAAAAGCATGTACGGTCCATTCAGTACGTGCCGTGTCACCATAACTGCCGTTGCTCTAAGTACATTCATACTGTACAGTGCTCTGGTGCACACGGGGTGCAAAGAGTCCGCACTCCGCAGCTAGCCTATATCAATGTACGCAATGCTTCTTACGTCGGTATCACAATGCTCAGAATTCCGCGCTGAGTCTCGGTGCAGAAGGCGACCGCGAGCTGTCGCTCCTGTTCAAGCCAACGGCGTTAGCAGCAGCGGCCGCGGCAGCCGCGGCGGCTGCCGCAGCCGCATGCGGCTGATTTCCGTAACGGCCCAGCGTCATCATGCGGCTCATTGGCAGGGTTTGGGCGGCGGAGAAATCGCAGATGGAGCAGCGGAGGGCGCTGGGAAAGACCCCGCCGTGGCCAAGGGTGGCCGAGTGATGCGGCTGTGAGGATGGGCAGTGGCAGGGGCAGTGAGGAGTGGACGCGAGCAAGCTGCCCCCCAGGACATACGAGTTGGCGATGCTTTCGTCGCGCGTCGTCGACGTCAACGTCATTCTGCAGTCGTCATCCTCCTCGCGGTCCAGCGGCAGCTCGAATTGCTTGAGACGCGGAGTCGGCGGGGTGGGCGGTGCCTTCCAGCGGCGCAGGCGGCGATTGGCGTAGAAGAGTTTGGCCAGCACCACCAGCACCACCACCAAAATGAGCGCGGCCAACACCGCCAGGATTATTGGATACGAAATATGGGCGTACGCTGCGTCACGCTCCAGCGTTGATTGCAGCACCACTTGCTCGCTGGCAGACACGGAACCAACGCTGTTCTCCGCCACGCATTGGTACAAGCCCTCGTACTTGTCGGTGAGGTAGCTGATCTTCAATGTTCGCCCATCTTCCACGAACACCGCCTGGGTCGTGTTTGGATTGAGTTCCAACGGATGCCCATTGAGGAACCACCTCACCGTGGGTTCCGGACGTCCTTTGACGCGACAGGAGAGCTGGAGACCGTCCTCCGGTTGCTTCACTACGGTCTGGTTGCCCAACAAGTTGGTGCTGCTAGTGAACGAGGGCTTCTCTAATGGAAGGACGTTCAGTCTGAAGGACAACTCTTTTGTGGCTCTCTTGACTTGGCCGTAGCTTCGAGCATCATTGTAGAACCGATTGGACGTGTGGATATTCAGAGGAGCTCTCCTGGACAGTACATTGTTCTGAGGCTGTTGTAGGTCGCTCTTTACATGGACTCGACAGATGTACCTCCCCTTGTTGGTCAGGGACACTTTGGGAAAGCTAAGCTCCACGCTGCGGGACCAACTGCTTGTGGTCTCCGTCAGCCTAAACCTGCCCAGCTCGTCGTCGTCGCCGGTCTTGCGCCCACTGCTGTCAGCCGTCAACTCCTTGTCGCCGTGTATTGTGTGCTTGTACCAGGTGATGTTTTCGTAGTCAAACAGAGATGCTGAGCATTTGAGCTTGATGTGTTCCTCCTCCTCCACCTCCCTGGGTCCCTCCACATTAAATCCGTTCTTCACGTCCGTGACGAAGAAGGGCACGAGCTCGTACTTGCAGGGTGGGTCGCCCACGTCATTGCACGCGTTACAGATGAGCATGCCCGACTCCCTGGCCACGTGGCGAAGCTCAGAGTCCACCTGATGTCCGTGCGCTCGATCGATCCGTCTCTTCAGCGGGCCAAGGCTCTGGTTATCGCAGTCGCGCCTCGTCGAGCAGGATTTGAACAGCCAGTTGATGGTAGGTCTGGGGTGCCCGCGAGCGGTGCACTTGGCTACGTACTCCTCGCCTAGCTGATAGAAGTGTTTGGCGTCCACCACGCCCACGCGCACCTGAAGGAAAACAGAGAGCAACAATGACTAACTTCTAAGTCCTCCAAAGACTTGTCTTAAGTGTACATGATTACTTTATGCCAAGTATATCCCTGATTTAAATAAAATGTTCTATCTCTTCAGTAAGTTGGGACCTACCGAAGGTGGGGAGTTAACTGTGAGAGTCAGACTCTCCTCCTCCTTCTCCACCTGCCCGTTCTCCACGACCAGTCTATACGCTCCTGCAGTGTCCAGGGCGATCCGCTTGATGGTTAGTCTGGTGTACATGTTGGGATGGTTGAGCACGGTACGCACGGAGTAGTCGCTGTCCTGGTAGGCCTTGGAAGTGTCAAGGATGGGCTGGCCAGTGGGATCATACCTGGGATAACACACTGAGTTCGTTAGCAAATGGCAGCCATGAGCTCATACTCGAGAGGACACTTACCATACAACGCTGATGGGTTTGGGATTAGATTCGATCTGGACGACCCATCTGAGGTCATCGTCCTGGCCTTTTCTCTCGTTGGCCTTGGCTCTCTTGGTCCCGATCTCCCTCTCCACGTCGATTGCATCCGGGATGAGCCTGAGGAAGGGCTCGTCGGCCTCCAAAATGCGCACGAACTCGCTCTTTGACTTCTTGTTTCCCGAATGATCTTCTACAGTGCACGTGTACGGACCTTGGTCGTCCAGGACGGCGTCGCTTATGGACAAAGCCTAGGGATAGCAAGAGAGAGAGAAAAAAACCTTTGATGAAAAAGCCAGATAAATAAGGTCTGCAAATGGAACTACAAACTGTCAATTAGTCGGAGAACTTCTAACTTGTCATTCTCGCCGTGAATCCCCACCAGACGTGTACAGGGTGATCACTGATGATTAGACATGCCCCAAATCTACTCGTACTCCATTTAACTGCATAGGAGCTCAAGGACGGTTGGGGTGCCAATGTTCCTGAGAACATCAGGAAAGCCAAATCCAGAAAAGTCTTGAAGTCATTCTTCCCAAGCAAAAATGTTGAAAAATCCATCTTGTTTTCTTTGCCTTTTTTAAAAAACCAAAATTGATTTTTGACACTTGCGTGATAAATTTCCATCCACCTTGAGCAATGTCTTCGATCGCCCAGACGCAAACTAAACAATTCCCCGGAATGATCCTATTGACAGTGCACTGCAATCCAGGTCTTCTTCTCTATCCCTGGCGGAGCAATTCCCCCCTCAGGCTGACCCTGTACGTATGCATTCATGTGCAGTACAGTGTATGTACTTTACGGTCCAGCAAAAGGAATAAACCTCTTGACAATAGAGAATTGCATGGCCAAATGCCACCCGATCATCGATTCTCCCAAGATAAAGGGCTCGTCACTCTCGCAACTAATCACGCTGCGTGCGTCTCCCCCATAAAAGGCAAGATGCCGCGCATACTTGGATGCGAGCCAGTGGTTAAAAGTTGAAACGGACGTGTTTGAGAGCGTGCAGAGCGACGATTTGGCACTGATCACACAGCTCAATGGGAGGTGCGATTTCGCTGAGCTTCAATCTGTTAAGGAAGTTTTGTTTTTCACGTACTCGGAGGAAGAGGGGGACGACCTGTGCGATCAGGGACATACAGGGTGTTTACTTTGGCCAGTGAGATTTCCTAAGGAGGGTCTGATCATTGGCTGCAGAAGTCCCGCTCGCATTTGCTACGCGTGTGTTCCACTATGTCGGCGATGACGAGGGTGACGGCACCGGCGCTGACCTTGTCTCAGCAGAGACTTCATCAGGTGGAAAAAGATTCAGAACGATTTGCCCAAGTTCACAATGATCCCTCCCACCCTCCCTCCCTCCCTCAAGGGCTCATGAGGTGCTGCCGTTTAAAAGGTCTCGCCCAATATGACCCATTGAACGTGCAGCAGAACTTGTCAGCCACACTGTACTTTACGCGGCCATTCTACTAGGCCCAGGTTGCAACCCGCTCCTGCATGCGCGATTTATAGGGGAGGAGTAATGTCGACATTTTGTTAAAACATACAAACAGAACTCGTCAGGTGCCTTGTGCTTGAACGTACGTGTGTATATGCACTCACCCTCTGCACCATCATGAGATGGGTGGCCCCCATTGACATGTTCCTGGCCGTCTGAGCTCCCACCTTCAGCCTGGGCGTGCCCAGCGGGAGCGGTGTGGTCCAGCTCAGCTCGACCCTGACTCCGAAGTCGACGGTGACGGAGCACGAGAGGTCGAAGTTGTCACCTACACTGACGGAGACCCTGCGGCCTCGGCGACGGACGTTGCCGCGCCAGTCGCCGTCGTTCACCGTCTGGTTGATCTGCGGCGGCGGCACGAAGGAGGACTTCATAAGGACGCTGAGAATCAGCATGCAGGTCTGCGACCGGCCGCGGGAGGCGCGCGCCCGGCACTCGAAGTTGCCGGAGTGCTCGTCAAACGTCACCGGCGACAGGCGGAAACCAACCTAAAAAAAAAGCAAAAAAATCATAGTTTTTGTTATGTAGCGGACACGATGAGCCAGGGAAATTTGGGGGATTGCTCGGCCAGGGGTTTATATGGGTAAACCTGGCGGCCTTCAGATTCATAGTGCAGAGGGTAATGCAACATAACTGTTTTCTCGTTTAGTTTGTCCGAGAGATTGAAAATGTCGACTTCATGCCAAGTGTTCTGTACGGATGGAAACTTGAGAGGTGAAAATTTATCATGCAAGTGCCAAAAACCAAGTTTGGTTACAAAGAAACGCCCAAACAATTAAAGCAAGATAGACATCACTTTCACCTTCTTTTTTAGCAATAACTTCGTCAACCTATCTTTGCTGAGGTTCTACTCAGCGCTTCGTCACGATGTCCTGTAAAGTCCTGTACTCCGAGCGTAGATTTGGAACATGTGTGACCTCCCCCACTCCAGAAAAAAGGTGCTCATCTCTCTGTTCATTGTAGCAGATATGAAAAAAAGCGCCTTTTTTGACTATTGGGTTGCCCCAACTTGGACTTCGTACTAGAACAGTTGGCGCTGGGCTTAACGTTGTGCCCGTTTCTGCGAAATCCCTCCTTCTCGTCTGTGATCGCCCTGTACGCAGCTTTGCAGGTCTTTTTGCACGCTTGACTGTGTTTTCGCAACCTTATCCAGGCTGATCCTTGATTTTCATCACCCGAAACCGCACCCTCCCCAGCTCCGAGCTCGTCCGCAGTACATGCGTCTCTCCCTCCTCCATCTTTCTTGAACGTTGCACAGAAGAAGCTGTTGACATTGCTTCTTTTTCTCGTCTCTCTCTCTCTCTCTCTCTCTCTCTCTCTCTCTCTCTCTCTCTTCCTCCCCTCCCCCATGTGTGCACGTATGAGGCGCCCATTTGGGGTTGACGCGCGCGCAAGAAACACGCGCGCCTCACACGCGGAGAATGCCGAAGCGGTTTTTATGCGATGCGAGATCATGAACTGCCCCGATGGCTACATACGTGCAGTGCGCGTGTTGCGTGCCTGCCTACGTATGTAGTCCCGTGTTGCGAACTTTATGTACACAGGTACGTTACGTGAAGTGTAAGAGGGGAGGAAAAGGAATGAGTTTTTAGTCAGCCCTTTTCTTCCCCCAGGTGACGAGCGATGTTTCACCCAGCACAATGCTTTGTAAAGGCAATTAGGTGGTGTGCGGGGACGTCACAGCTACCGCTATCATTACAAGAGAGGAGAACACTCAGGAATGTTCGTTGCACGCACTTAAAATTGTGTTGCTCTAATATACGTTGGATCCATGCGAGAGGATTGTATTTGTATTACTTAGTGTGATATGGAAAAAAGATGAGGGTCCGTCATAAAAGTGAGACTGAGCAGAAAAACACTTCACTTGCGTCCACCCCAAGTTAAAACATATCTTTGCCATGTACGTAGGATCCTCTAGCAGCAGCCGCATCATCATGTATGCTTCTCGTCTCAAAATTAAGCTTAAAGTCGTACAGTAAACTCTGGAATATATATGACAGATGATCACTTTTTCCCATCATGTATGTCAATTACGATAAGATGTGATGTCATTAGGGAGTAGAAAAATTTCACCTAAAAATCTGGCCTCCTTCCCCAGTTCTAAACCAATAGGCTTTCATTACTGTCAAATGAATACTTTCTTCATCATATATTTTTCCGCTATTTGAACAACATATATGGGAGATTTCTACTGTCCGAAAAAAGTGTTTTCCTGCGAAAATAAACAGGTTTGATATAAACAAAACGCCACAGAACATATGACGACTGTCACAGTGTGCATCGCGTAAACGCAATTTTTTGGCTCAGTGGACCAAAATTTCTAGTTACTTCAACATGTTTTGCCAGTGAGCAACAAAACACATTCGAAAGAGTCAGCAAATGCTCGACTTGGGCAAAAACATTGGAACAAGCTATTAAAAATGCCGTAAAAGGCTCACATTGTAATCTTCAGTTGACACGAACGTGTACACAAGCCCAAGTCGAAAAGGGGTCAATGTTGGAATTTGCACTAAGGTGATACAATGAAGATGTAATCAAGTACTACTTATCAACAGTTGTCCCACGGGCTACGTACACATAGTTGTAGCTTGGCTGCGCAGAAGTGCGCAGATGAGAATAATTCTGCGCCAACTTTCTCATACACGGCATTATTTACCGAAGAACCTGACGCTGAACGGCATCCAGAAGTGCTTCGGAAGCAGCTCCTTCGAGAAGCGCGATCAGATGTTCCGCACCATGAAGACAGGAGATATTTGCTTGCATAAAAGAAGGAAACTTTGCAAGCCGACATCAATTTCTGGAAATGCTGTAATCAAATCCAGGGGTTTCCTTCGCACCTCTTGACAAACACAGTTCACTTTTTGCCCCTTCTCTGCAGGGTTCCGCGCTTTAAACAATGTCAATGTCCGGTAATAACTTTGCCCAAATTTTACACCTAGGAAAATATAGAATCCAATGTTGGGGAAGCGTTTTAGCGTTTGCTTGCAGCTCTTCTTTCACTACCATTTCATCAGCACTTCTTGAGAATGCCTCAAAATTTCACTGCCTGTTGGACATCTTTTTGATTTTTCATTTCAGTGTATTTTTATCATGCTTTACGTCCCGAAGTGACATTCAAGGTTGTTCACTCGTTTATACATTTCCACCTAACATTCGTAGATCAACTACTTCGTCCACAACGTTTTTCCGGTCTCCTAAGCAATTGCTGTTATAAAAAAAAGTTAAAGCCTGAGAGCTTATTTTTCTTAAAAAAGAAAGAGAATCTTCTGTCGCTCAAAGGATTTTCAGACACTCTAGACTTCTTAATCCTAAGTAGTGGGTAGAAAATTTCTCTCTTGAATCGCTAATGCTGCGGATCAATTACTGCGAATAAGTGAGCAGAAGCGAGCGAGGTGTGAACATTTTTGCCCCCCTTGAATGTCAGAAGCGCCCTTTGTGTGGAGATAAATTATGGACTTTTTCAAGTGGAAGTCGAGAGATCGCGTTTATTTGCTTATTTCGCAAGAGAACTTGCAAAAAATGAAAGAAAAAGATAAAAGCCAAATTGAATGAGAAATTTTTCGTCGTCACAAGCTGTAATTCTTATCAATTTTATGATATATGTGGCATTTGGCCGCTCAAAATGTCAAAGGGAGGGAAGAAACGACGAGACTGCTTGATTTGAAGCGTTAATTTGGGCTTGTTCTTGGCGTGGTCCTCCACGTCGCTGTCGCTGACGACGACCATGGGCTTGGGGTTAGTGATATCATTGAAAAATCTGACTATTTAAATCCGTCGTGAGAGAGCAAGACGGAAATAAATCGTTTGTAGATTATCTGACAGCAACAAATCGCCTCTGCTGTCTCAACATCCAACCCATGACTTGAGTACTTTTTAGGTGCTTTCTTGCAAAGATAAAGCTTTAGCTGTGTGACTGATGGCCTGCTTAGAGATAGACACTCCAGCTAGACTCTTTTCTGGTGCACGTCTAGGCTAGGTACAAGGGGGAGAGTAGAAAGTGTCTGGAAGAGCTCTGGAAAGTCTCCTCGGTCTCTTGCCCGACTTGGACACGTTCGGCACTGTCCCCGGGTAACTACAGAGGAAAAAGTGAAAAGTGGGAGGTCTCTGCAAAGTTCATTGAGTGGAGCTGCCAAATAAAGACATGCTGATGAACTTTCTCCGGGCACACTGACTGGGTCAAACACAGGTTGACCGGCATGCACGGGCTTGACCTGGGGGAAACTTTGCGGTGACAAACAGGGGTTTAGCGACAAAAAGTTGACTCATTTCTGTTTTTCTGCTGTTTGTAAAAAGTGAAGTTCGCTTGACTGGGGATTATGGGTGGTGATTGGCCAATTTGCAGCCCCAAATCTGACTGAGCCGACCAAATGTATGTATAGTCGACCCTAGGGGGTGTCTTTCCTTATAATTGAAATGACGAGGGATCGATGTTTGTCAGTTTAGAAATACGTCACCCTTCGGAACCATCCGGGTACCGTATGAGTCGAAAACACCTCCGAAATGCTCTTAATATCAAGAAATTTGAAAAGTGACTGTGGGCTTTGGGAGAAGAGAAGTCAGTTTTTTAGGTGAGTCACACAATATGTGGACCCCACGAACTGTTTTACTTTCCGAACGGCAGCACCGCCTTTAATTAGTGCTCTATCATAATCTAAAAATAGTATTCCCTGACATTTGGTTGTTGTACTCTGATTTTTAGGTAACTCACATGCGCGCATGTGTGTATATGAATGAATTTGGGGAAAGTCAGATTTAGCTTAAGCTCTTGGAAATGATGGCGATGAAGATAGCGGTGAAGAAATAATCTCTCAATGTTGTTCCATTTCCTCTCCTCTTTTCCTGCCTAGATGGATTTATACGTCTGAGACTGCGAAAGACATGTTTACCCATGAGCGCATCAAATGTCTATAGCCTAACCTTACCTTAGAACTTCATATTTGTGTTGGGAAATCCAAATGTGTGGATTGAGACGTGAGGAAGAGAAGGGTTGGCCAAAGCTGAACCCTCACTGAGCTTAAAACAACAAGATTGGGGTGGGGTGGGGGGAGAAACTGCGCTGTTGCTCTCACGTACTCACCCTTGGGTCGTAGGAGACCATCTGGACGGGTTTGGAGCTGCCAACCTTGACGAGGGTCACGTTGACGTCCGGATGCGTGGGCTGGCAGGGCAGCACGGCCGTGTCACCATGTACCAGCTGAAGGATCTCGACGCCGGACTGCTTGAGCAGGTGCTCCTCGTCCTCCACGTAGAGGTGCACGCGAGTCGAGTTGTCGATGCTGTCGGTGTCAGTGGTGCCGTTGAATGTGCAGACGAATGTGCCCGTGTCGGTGTAGGCGAGACTGCGCAGCGCCAACTCAGACACGTAGACGAGGTCGCTGCCGTCGCTGCCTCCCCTGGCGCCGCCGTCGTTGCTCCGCCGGCGCACGTAGTGCTTCAGGGCGATCCTCTGGCGCAGACTGTCCGTGGCGTCCACCGGAAGGCGCCAGGAGACGCCGCGTCCGTTTCCCTCGCAGCGGAACACGTACGAGTCCCCGGCCTTGATGGTCTGGTGGTCTGCGGGCGGGAAGATCCTGGGTGGGTCGAATGCCACGTATCTCTCTGCTCTGGGGTGCGAACTCAGCAAGCCCGACGACAACGACGACGACAACGACAACGTCGTCGAGCAATGAAGCATCAAGATAGGCAGCAGAGAAGCAGGCAAACCAGTTCTTGTCCTCCACACAAGCTCCATGTCTCACACAAACACACCAGAACTGTTTTATTTACTCCAAGGACTGTGAGATTTATGCCTTCTCGTCACTTTTTATTCCAACAAGAGATGTGAATTCTTTGGCCTCGTGAGATTTATTGCACTCTTCTCTCTCTTTTCCATAAGTCCACTTGTGCAAAGCTCTTCTGGTCCCAGCGGACTAAATCGTCTTCTGTACTTTGTCCATCATTTGCACTTTTTGCGAATTTCTAGTTTCTGCGACGACCGAAATCAGCCCTTCTTCTTGTCCCGCGCACACTTTTGCCACTACTGAGACTAAGAGCAGAGGTTGGGATCGATCCTCCGAGATCCCATTGTGTTAATTGTCTGCCACCCCACGAGCAACAGGAGCAAAAGTTCCGTTCTGTCAGCCATTAGCACAGGAAGTGACCCCAGTCAAACCTTTATTTGTTGTTGTACACGAAAAAAAAAATATCACTCACTCAAAAGCCAAAAACAAGAGAGTCGAGTTACAAGTGAGAGGTTATCACGATGCTGCCTCTTTTACTTCTGCACTAAATATGTACTTCTTTTTTTGGGAGGGGGGTTAATGCAACGTTCGCTCTCTCAGTAGCTCTTTGTCAAACTGCGCTGCCCCATCCGGTTCGTGGGGAGGGAAAAAAAGTCGGTCTTCTTCGTCTTCAATTTTTCCCGCCCGCCCCCAATCATCCATCCCTCCTCCCAGCTTCATCGCCATAGCGCACTCACTGGGGATGTGGCCGGGCCCAAGCTCGACAAGGTCGCCGGCGAGGGCACGACAGCACTACAGCAGAGGGAAAATGTACGGTGTGAAATGGTATAAGGATGTACAAGGCTCATGGACATCACTCCAGCTCGTGCAAAGGCATGACTTTTGTGCAAAAGCATCAGAATAGTCTTCAGTTATAAGAAAGGCCTTCATCTCAGTCCCCGATTAATTCTTATACAGAGGATCCCTTTGTGTCACTGCTCATGTTCTTACAAAAGTCTTGACTTTTAGGTGCGAACAATTTTTACAGAGACGTTCCACAATGTTCCAACTTAATACTTTACCACTAGGGTGAAAGCCCTCGATGAGAATCACCTTAAAAGTTAGTAAATCTGCCATTGTTTCCTTTCCTTTACAAATCGAGTGGTGATTGCTATACGTAGACAGTTTCCTCCGTCTGTAGCTCGTGAAATCTCAGTCTGTTCGGCTCGGCCCGCCCTCTCCGGGCCCGAGCACACCCCAAATGCGCTCACATGGGCGAGGGATGCATTTTTCGGGCGTGTGACGAACGTTATTAGCGCGCCCGATGGGTGAAACGCGCCGGCATTCGCCGTTGGGACTGACGACTGAGGGCTGAGGGCCGAGGGCTGAGTCTCTTGCTTTGTACGCCCCATGTGTCAGCGAATGCTCGAGAGAGAAAGAGTTTGAGCGTGTGTTGTTGTCCCCCCTCCTACATCTTTCAGGGTAACAACTCTTGAGGGGGGACGTCTTAAATATACCAATCATGAAACATCTTTTTCATTTCGCGTCCGATTAAGCGGGTCAGCATCTTTCAGCAATTCTTAGCATGGCTGTCTTTTATATGCTATTTATAAAACATCTTTTCATCACCCAACGGGAGATTAAGACACATCTATGATTTGGGACGAACATGTCTAAATCGGTGTTTTTCTTCGACCCCCACCCATACCATTGCTCATGTGGAGTAAAAACATCCCCCAGACTTCTTCCCTGGCGAAAAAAAAAATTAGTAGTAGTAGAAGAAGCTCTTTTTCAACAACAACATCCACATATGAGGCTTGTAAAGCAGTAAAATGTTCGACGCCATCTGTGAGACCGAGGACAGTACTTAAAAAGTTTTATTGAAGACTTGTACGACCTCTTTTTTGCTGCATCTGCTCGCTGACGAAGGCCTGAGAACTGTTCAAGTTCTTCTTCGCCTTTCCTTCTCAGTTTGTGGCAACGTCCACTAGTTCAGTTGCAACAGCTTTGGTCAAGGTCAGATCAGGATGATAAACATGACAAAAATTAGGTCATTCTCAGTCATTGACAGAAATGAGTTACAAGGGACAATTTGAGGGAGTAACTCTTTATTATCATATACGTAAGAGGCTACGTCAAAAGCCGAAATTTACCGCATGAATCTTAGATTTGTAACGTAATGCGTGAAGCGATGTTCGAATGGTTTTCGGGGAAAAAATGACTCCCTTATGATTGTTTCTATGAACAACAGTACTGTTGTGCCAACGAACAGCTCTCACAGTCCATGAAGCACAATGAGGGGAGACGCAAATAATGATCTTATCTTCATTCTGTGTAACTAGAATTGAATCAAATGGAGTCTTGCTCCAAATATAGCCCTCAGAAAGAGATTTAAAAAGATATACCTAGCCTGCTGTACGTACGTAGTTTATAAACTTCAGTATATCAGGGTGCCAACCCGAAATTATTGATCTTCCAAGTCATGCATCGGATGTCAAAATTGTGCCAGATGCAAACAATCTTTAGAGGCCGCTTTGAGTCCATCAATGAGGCCACATCGAGGTCACACCAGACTCATCGAGTTTTAGCTTTATGTACATTTTGTGAAAGGAGAATCAGTATCGTGCGTTGATCATAACTGGAAATGCACATCCACAGTGCCAGAAGAACAGGCCATCATTAAGGCCGAAATAGTTTATTTTTTTAAACCAAAAAAAGTGTATGCCATTACGAGAAATGGTTGCTTTGCCTTCAGCTTCCTGAGTGGCGAGAAGAAATATTTTGTGACCGTATCAGCTGAAATTACTTTACTTTCTGAAAAAAAACCCACAGACATCACGTGGGTACTATATTTTCGATTTTTCTACTCCCCTTTTTTGTTGACATCTTTCAGTGTCGTGCCCCAGAGGAATGTAGTCACAAGTACTACTGCACTATTTTTAACGGCGCTTGTTTTTAGACGGGCAACAGCGTCGCGCTTAATTACAACCTCTTGGCCATATTGTGGACCGCATTTTCATCATTAGACTGAAATTAGTCCGGTCCCAGTCTTACGTCTACTATCCTCAGGCCTTTGCCCTCAACATGCGTATGGAGGCCTCGGACAAGTTGAATCACCTCGGTGAAAACTCGAAAAGTACAGTGCTGCCATAGGGACAGGTGCTGCAACATAGTCAACATATGTTTGCATATATTACTACACTGCAGAAGCATTCCTGCCTGCAGCCAGTTGCTGGCATGAGAAGTGTTTCAATTGATCAGAGCTGTACCGACTGAAGAGTCAGTACAGTGGAAACTGCTTGTAAGAGCGTTCCCCGTTATGAGAACAAGATTGTCTCTACGAGAGCTTCGCCCGCATGCAAAATTCGTGTCAAGCCTCATGTCTTTGAAGAGAAGTTCTCCTTGTCTGAGAGGCTGACCAGACCAGGCAGTCGTTCTCATCCAGACGGCCAACGGTCGTCGTCGTCGCTGTCGTGGCTGCTTTTTCTGATGCTTCTCGCCCAAGATGTCATGTGTAAGCAGCAATCTTGACCAGATTCTGTCACAGAAGAACTACGTTGAAAAATTCTTTTTTTTTCTTCTTTATCGGCGCTGACAATGAGAAGTTTGTGACGAAAATCGATGGTCTCGATGAGTGATGTGAGGCTTTGAGCGTGCTCCGAGACTTCAAACACATTAGCAGCGCTTAAGAGTGAGGTCAATGTGAATTGTGACCAGGAGACAGAACGACAAAACGAGTTTCGGCCTCCTCATGTGCACAATTGGACGGGCTCAGACAGTGGGGGATAAAACGCAACAATTATGCACGGAGAATGGGCAAAATAGGAGGGGAAATTGGTGGGGAAGAGCCAGAAGCGTGAGTTTTGAATAGCCCAAAACCGCTGTTGCCGAGAATTCATATCGGAATTTGCAGATCCGTCAAAAATCGCGCATAAAATGAGTGGAGATACATCGAAATGTGCATAGGGACGTATTGGACAGCAAAAAAAAACAATTCCGCGAAGAATTCATGTCAGAATTAGCAGATCCGTCCAAACAGTATGAAATATCAAAAAAAGTCGTACTTGAAACAAGTAGAAATAAGCAAAATATGCTCAAAAATGCATTTGTCAATGCAGAAAACTGGACAAGAACATGTCAGAAAATTTAAAAAGTACCCGCAATCTAAAGAGCTATTTTGAAGGCATTCAGTTCGCAATGTACACCATGGGTTTGGGAGCACATGCCTTTAAAAAATTGGGCAAACTGTGCACCATAGTGCTTAAATTTTGAATGCTCCTTCTACTACACATCCGTATGGTCATTCCATTCATATTATACATAATAGACGAACTATTCTCGACAACTTTTAAATGACCCTTTTCTTCTTACTCTGACACATCCATCACTTGCGTGTCTTAGAAGTTACTCAAATAGAACCTTTCTTTAGTGATTGAGAAAAATTCCCCTGTTCTTTCTCCAGTGATTGACAAAAACTCCCACAATTGAGAAAGAACTGGAATCCGCTTCCCTCAGTGATTGAGAAAAAGGTGCAATCGAATGCGTAGCAAAGAACGTACAAGTGACCATGAGGAAGACAGATAAGTTAAAGTTAAAGACAGTTGCGTTAAAAAGTCTCAAGATTGAACGCCTGTGTCTTGTTCTTGTTCTCCTTTTCGTCGTCCTCCTCAGCATGATGCGAAAAAATCGCAATGGCAGAAATTGCTTTTTCTCCTCCATCCATCTTGTCTTGTGAGGCTCACTGGAGGGTAAACAAAGCGGTCGATGTGTGAAATGAAGAAATGCTGATAGGTCAAGGAGGCCTTCGCTGTGCTGATTGAGAGCGGCTGCCGCGGCTGCCGCGGCCGCCGCCGCGGCTTTTTTGCCAGCTGTTTGCTCAGCCATTTAGGACGATTTGAGCTTGATTGTGACGTGCGTGAGGTGAGAGTGAGTGACGATTCTGAGAATTCCGCAGAAAATATGTGCGAAATTTGCATGTTTGAAGGTTACCCGAGGGCCCCATCATTACTTGAGGAGCGTCCACGTGCATAATCCGAGATTGATGGCTTCATTCGATGATATCGATGGAGTTTTGCTGGGGGAAAAATCATTCTCTTTGCCAGCTTTTGCGCACATCTGCGCTTGATATGTAGAGATTAGTGACAAAGTACGAATATTTTTTCACATCCTTCGAATGAAGAATGAGAAGCAATTGTGATCAAAAGAACCTCTCCTGAGAAACCTGTTTGTTTCTTTTCTTCAAATAATAGCAAAGGAATGTCACACACTTGATGGATTCGTCATCAATGAATTGGTCTGCATGGGAGAGATGAGCACAACAATTTCTGAACTAGTCAAAGCTTTAATTATTCCTCTCACACATGGTTAGCAGTAAGTATTAATTATAACATCATTTTTCAAGTTATTCCAACAATCTCGTTTGAATAAGATGAATCTTTTTTTGATTCGTTCATCTACTGAAGACTGACGGGCTGTGGGAGAGATCTTGGCCCGGCCCAAATGTTTTCCTACATCACATTAGTGATTTCGTACATCACCATCAGCAGCGGCGACAGTGAGGGGTGCGTCAGTCACTCCGAAGAGGAGTCACGTCCATGTCTAGCACTTGTAGTACTTGTAGCAGTTGTCATGGTTCGTAATCTCTTTGATTCGATGATTTGACATCTCTGGTGTGCCTACAGTTCTGTTGTGTGCATGCGTGTGTGTGTGCATGCGTGTGTGGGGGGGGGGGGTGCGAGCGTGTGCGCGTGCGTACGTGCAAGCCATGCTGGGTGTGGGTGCGCTCGCGTGCCCAATTGATTTATCCCGCCATCATCTTCTGGAGAAGGATGTCACTTCTGCTAAATGCCCGGGTCGCGCTGCTCTTCAGCTCTCCCTCCAGGCGAACTCCGCATGCGATATCGCTCAGAACTGCGTTTAACAAGGAGAAAGGGACAAGAAACGCATGCAAAAATTGCACCCGGAAAGATGAAAAAAAACCGGAATATGTGATTTCGCATGCGATGTTCCCAGGACCTCGTCCCCCTCCCCCCTCCCCAGGGAGGGGGAGAGGGCCACATAAGCATGCAAATTCGCTGGAGATGTTCCTCCAGATGAACTGGACTGAGCGACTGAGGGGAAACAGCAAGAGCACACAAGATCGCAAGGAGGACACGACAATTCGCATGCAACTTCCGCTCATCCCCGAGGCCGGTGCATGGAAAAAGAAAAAAAACCCTACGTCGAATTCGCATTCCCTTAGCTCGCGTAACTGTGACCGAGGGGTGACAAGAAAAGCATGCGTATTCGCAGGCAAACTTCTGTTGTGTGACCGCTCCCTTTTTTGAAACTGCCGGAGGGGGCAAGTTAAGGGTTAACAGCGTGGCAAAGGAAGAAGAGGGGTTGTGAGTGGGGGAGTTGGAGGAGTTGGGGAGGGAGGGCGAGATTGGCTTCTCATATTCCATTTCCTGCTGTTGCCGTCTCCATGGGTAGAACAGAGAGAAGCAGCAGCCACATCTCTCTCTCTCTTCCATCCATCCATCCAGCCGTGTGCATTTGTTTCACATCTTTGCTCTATTTCTGCTGCCAGCCAAGAGCTGTGAGCACATCCACACGCAGCCACACATCCGCTCGCTCTGCACGCACTTTCTGCACTTCATGGTCGCTTGTATGGGGGTTCTAATGAGAAAATAAGGGGACAGAGCGACAACCTCGCCGATTTTAGGGGTTGTACTCACTTCTGCAGCGAATTCAGCAAGAACATCACGGATTGACGCACACACAAAAAAAAGACCGAGCTCCAGCCTTCAAGACCTTTACTTTCAGAGCTCAACTCGGGCTCGACTCGGTACAGGCATGTTTGATACAGCTCTATTACTTTTTACTTACACCCCCACCCTTCCGGCACAGTAGGAAAAGGTCGGGCCAGGAGGCAACAATCATGTATCACGTTGAGCTCCAGCTCGTTCCGTTTTCACTTGTCTGTGTGGAGTACGAGTGAGCCAAGTAAGCAGCCATTCGGGTTAGGTCATGTTAGTCTGTGTATGACTAAAGTGCACCTTGAGCCATAAAACTGACGACACGAGCCAACTCGTGCTCATCCCTATTGCGCACATACAGGGTAGACTGAGGAGATTGGCAAGTCAACAAATCTCCTTTGTCCACCCGGTAGTGCCGTGCTGCTTGCTGACTCATACCTTAGTACGGATCAGTAGATGGTTGCGAATGAAAATTTAGTTGACCAACTGCTCAACTCAACAAGAGTATAGAAAAGGACGGTGAAGTCTCGATATAACTTCCAGTTCCAGCCATACCTTTATATTGAGACCTCCGCTACTGAAAAAGGGCAGAGGAAAAGTTTGTAAAATTTACTGAAGAGCTGTTTTCTGACATCTGAGGCGCAATTCAATTGGCTTAAATGTACACTTTAATATCATGACGCAGAAATGGTCGATAACGCAACATCCAAAATTTGTCAGCTGACTTGAAGGAAAAAATATAAAAATTGCAAAGTTGCTCTTCTAGTTCTATTGCTTTCTTTAGGCGACTAAAAATTTTCTATATATCTCTAATCTTTTATCTATATTCGTCAACTACCAAATTACCTTTTAATTAAAAATCTTAGTATGAACGACACAGAACAGGTCCGATTCGTACTTTCTAGAGCTTTCCCTCTGTTTAATCAATCGGAAGCCTCCTCACACACAAAAATGTCGTCTCCGCCTGACTTAGGTGCCAACGAGGAAGACAACCTGGACGAGCTCAACCGTGTGTTTGAGCTGCTGCAGCGTTTGGACTCCAGAGATCCTGACGAACTCCACGAGGCTGAACAAGAGATTGACGAATTCCTGAGGAGGAGGAAAGGAAAAGAATGCGTTGTGACGCACTCCAGGACCGTGATAGCCGCTGGGCCAGCCGACAAGGCCAAAAAGCTTAGGAATGAAGGCAATGACTGCTTCAACAGGGGCGAGTTCGCGAGGGCCAGAGAGTTGTATACCAGCGCCATCTTGGAGGACGGCGGGTGCCATATCGCGTACACCAACCGCGCTCAGGCCAACATCCGCCTGGCTGACTTCGCTGCTGCAATCGAAGATTGCAGGATGGCCATCAAAATCAGGCCAGATTCGGTCAAGGCACAGGTGAGAAAAATCCTGCTCTAGATTCTGTTGACCTTACCAAATTTATCCAGATTTATGTTCCACTACGGGAGGCACCCGGTGCCACCTGGGTTATCAAAACTATGCTGAGACCTATCTACACTGAGCATCGCTCTGCACTGTCCCCATACTCCACTTTGTCCCCACACTCAATGCTGTTCGAGTGCTCCAAACATGACCTCTGCGCCATCCACCCTCTCTGCGCCATCCTTGTACATGCGCCTGATCCTCTCCACTTTGTCCCAGTTGTCACAGAGTTTTGTTTTCTTTCTCTTTAAAAACAGGATCATTCACCGACCAGTGCTAAGTTTCTCCAGATGCTATCAGTAGAAAAACACCAGAAAACAGCTGATAGTGCTTGACGTTTGGCTTCTTTGCTTCCTGGGCCTCCACAACCAGTGAGACAGAGAAGGCTGCATTCGAAAAATGCCCAGAAACAGTTGACTCTACGAGCATTTTGTAATCAGGACTCCCAGAACCCATCTGTTGGCAAACCTGCTCCCGCACTTGAACTCAGACCTGCAGAAGGGGGGGACATAAAACCTGCTGCTCATTATGCTCATTCAGAATATTTATAGTCTTAGGGGTCCATGTCTTGCCATTGTTGCATAAACAGGTTACAAAAAATCAAATTATCATCGATATATAGATTGATGTTCTGCACCTTTTCAAGGTGCACCTTGCAAAGGCGTTGAAGGGCTCTGGACAGCTACAGAAGGCACTCGAGGTCCTGGACATTGCTGAAGACACTGCAGCAAGAATCGATGACAACAAGGCCGAGGCGGTAGTCAAGACCTACAAGAATGAGTTCATCAAAGCTGCCAAGGAGGAATTGCTGGAGAAAGTAAAGAAATGATTGCTTTCTGGCACATTCAAGTCGAATCAGGGTTTGTCACCATGAAAAAAAAATGTTGGATAAGCAACAACTACTGAGCATGGTTTGAGACAATAGGGAATTCATGTGATAGGACAAAAAAGGCTTGAAAATGTGTCCTGTACTGGTTAGAAAACCTCACACAAGAAAGTTCGGAAAAAATGCCCCCACTTCCAGTAGAGCGGGAGTTCTAGAGGGCAGCTGCCTGTTGGAGGCCACCCCGAAGTTGGAGTTGGACCCGCCCAGATGGAGACGGAGACGTCATTTCGGCATGAGGAAGCTCTTCCTCCTCTTCGATGTACGAAGCTCTCGCTTGCTTCCTTCATCTCACAGCTCCTTCTCGTCTCTCTATAGCGAAAATCTATCTTTTTAAATCTAGAAGTGGCTGACGAGCTCTTTAACCCTCTCTACGACGTGGAATCAGCGCCAAAGGGCGTCAAGAAGAGGACGGGTGGTACCCAAGGTCTTGCAGCTGTTGCTGCCTCCTGACATCACCTCAAACCGAGGATATTCTCGGTGATGGGGACAACCTTGGACCCCTTCACGTAAAGAGTAATTGATTCGAATGGCAAGACTTATCAGACCTTTTTCCTATGATCTGATCCTGTCCATCGTGGTGGCAGTTGAAAGCCCTGTGAATGCAACCTTGTATGTACGAAGCCCCCGGAGATGTCTCATCAAACAACTTCTGACTGATGATGCAAAGTTTGCTCAGTAGTATCAGCATATTTTGTCAATCTTTTGCATGCATATTTATCTTTCAAATCACAGCTAACAAAGTCGTTTTACGAATTCCCGAGATTGGGCTACTGTCATGATCGCTGACTGCTTCAAGAGTCCTCGAAGTGGCCACTATCAAGACCACCAGCAAGTCCTCCTGGTCGGCCTGATCCACCCATTCCTCTTGCTGACCACATGAGTGAGGCGAGAGTGACGCTCTAACGTTAGTTTTACCAAACATTTACACTATAAAGCTGCTCATTCGGCCAATGCTGGAAACGATGTTATAAGAGTACACGATGGTGACGGCCAAAGCGTCTGAAGCTGCTGCTGCTGTGAGATCGGATTTCGCCTCCTAATTAAGGCTGCTGAACCCAAAATGCAAGATGTTGAGCGAGGAGAAGTAGTGAGAAGATGTCTTTTTTCCTCTCCAACCGTCTCTCTCTTGCTCTCCAGTGTGCTCAATTAAGGTGGGTCAGCCAGCGCATAAGCTGCTCTAATGGTTCTGCTTTGACTGATGGAGCTGTCCATGACCGTGGACATCTCGGTCAGGTTGAGCAAAAAAAAAAGCTCCCGCGGGGACGAAGAAGAACCCTTCATTTTATGTTGTGTCCTAACAGTTCTGAATGAACTTTGATGTTCATAAACTCGAGTTACTTGATCTGGGCAACATTTGGCGCTGCTGTTTATGCACAATTTTCCTACGTGCTGCGTATCAAATTCGCTGGGGAAAAAGTGTTTCGTCAACAGCTGTACCGTACATGCAGCGAATGACAATTGACAATACAAATGACTTACTTCAAACGTCTTCCGAGCCATTCTTTACAGCGTAATAGACCTATTTAGGCACACCAGGCCTAAGGCACAACAAATGCGTCCAGCATAATCGACGTGCGTGGAGTGTGCGACATAAAAATTTCGCGCACTCCAAGTCCAAAACTGAAATTTTTTAACGCTACCGAAAAATCTTGTACGCTGTCAGTTCTGTGATACTTTCTTGGGCTTGTTGCTGTGGAGCCACTTCCCTCGAGCTGGTTATACCACGTCGACAGCTTGGCCGACGTCGAGCGCCTCGTCCAGGTCAGCCGGGCCGGGTTGCCACAACTGTTAACTACCGCTATTTGTCATTGGAACAAGGTTAGGGACATGCATATCTGTCTTATAGATTGCAGTTCGACCAAACAAGCATTTTAGGATGGACAGTGGAGATTAAGGGTCGACACGAGCTGGGTCGCCTCGCCAAAATCTCAGGACGTGACGGACTCTTCCATCCAGTCTCATCACTTCGGCGTCCCGAGTTAGTGGACGTAGTTGTGCCATCTAGTGGACGTCTCGGAACTGCATAACAGGAGATGACGAATCCCACAAATTGTGTCACTTATCAGCATGTTGCTGCAGCTTTGTTTGTTCTGTCATTTTCTTTCTCTGATGTCTCATATTGAAGCTCATCAATGATAAGTTTGTTTCATGAATGTTACAGTCACAGCAAATGTCAAAGTGGCTGCTTTCCTGTTGACCAATCACCTGGCACCGATGAGCAACGATTGCCATACTGCGTTCGTCTCCTCTGAAATTGACACTACAATTTTTTTCACGGTCTTCCTCATGTTGGAGATGTCAATGAGGCTCCTTTAATTATTGTATGAGGCAGTAATTAGTTAGTGTCACAGGAGAGTAGAGCTCATCCTCTATTTAGACCTGAACATTCCTAAAACTGTGTGTTTCAGGGGGAGGCCATCCCACGGGACACATCACTTCAAGTGCTTATAGGTTTTAATGCAGGAAATGAAATCGACATTTACAAGTTTCAAAATAAGACATCAGCACTATGCTCATAATGACCCAATGAGGGGATATCCTTTATAAGGAAGAAGGCATTTTATTGTAACTTCAGAATTTACTCTCCATACATGTGCGTCCTTACAAGCGTGAAGTCAGAACGCAACTTCCATGATTGATCACAAAGAAATAGTGTTTGAGGGAACCTCTGGTCCACGAGTGGGTGAGTGATCATTATCAGTTATAAGTCATCCCTTCCGTGATGCCGTTTTCCTGGGTAAAAAGTCTTCCAGTGCGTTTAGACAGCCTTTGATATTAAGCAATGCAAACACAGCAAAGTTGGGTGGGCTTTGGTCTAAAGCCTCAACGAGCCGGATTTTTTTGAATATGTATGTATCAGGCTAGGCTCATTCTTTTTACATCTCTTTCAGTGTGCTCTATTTGAATCCATTCTAGTCAAATGGAATGAAGATATCATTAGTTTCTGGGTCATAGCTAGGGCTGCTTTAGGGACTGTTCTTTGGGGCTACAGAACTGTAATGTTGCAGAAGGTGGAAACTGTCACGAGAGAGGGGGACGGCTTCACAGCTTGACATTTCATAATATGGATGCTCCATGAAAAAACCTATTGCTGAGTTTACCATACCAAAGTTGGACTCTTCCGTTAATAAATGAGGGTCCCGGAGCAATAGCACTCGTCACTTTTGTTTCAGACGAGATCCTCAGCGTTCCACTTCTGTAGCTTAATCTGGTCAAGTGTTGTGGCAGAAAAAAGTGGGCGACATAAACATTAAGCACTAAAAGCAATGAGAAAAAGTGCCCATAGCCAATCATAGCTTTTCCAAAAAAAGTGTGCTGGCTACATCTATGGCTAGGGGCACTCATACCGCAAGAGAAATAAAATTACTGACGTTTTTAACCTCCTTAGGATGTGTGTGCATGTTTGTCTTTATGTAAGCAGTACATAACACAGGAGTACAATTTATTTTGCGCGTAAATACCGTGAAACTCAAGGAGTGCTTCTTTGCAATCATTTAGCACACATTGACATTCCATTATTTCCGCCTCTGGTTGGGGGTTACGACCCCCCTCCCCCGGAGAGAGAGAGGGAGAATGAGCCCAGCCTTGCATTCTGTATGGGCCACAAGAAGAACTGAGGTACCTACAGGGTGCTGTGTTATCCACTGGGTGACGCAGGTTAAGTGTTGACTAAGCATTGGCTAACTGATCAATTTATTTCTATTCATTGCTACATATTTTACCTAAATGAATCAGTTCCATTCAGGATGACTTTCATTCTGTCTAGATTCAAGCCTTAATTCCTCAGGAACCAGACTTCAGGAGTTTCGGCCAAAGCCAAGGAAGACGTCACTTGGAATGAATCGTTGAGAAAGTGTTTCACTTGAACAAAGCTAAACTGTCAGGGTATATTGATGTTCTACTCACTGCTACTTTGCCAGTCTTGGACAATTGACCTAGGTCACCCTGTAGAGATACATATAGCATAAATGGGTCGTTCCGGACTTTGAATGCTCGTACCCAACCCCCATTACCGTTTTTCCCGAAGACACCCTTGAAGTGCAATACACATTTTATTGTACGCTGCTTGGGATGAACGTAAATGCTGGTGAGACCGGAAAAAATGGCGAGTATCTGAAGTTCGGTAGATCCAGAATCAACCTTAAATTACTGCATAAGTCTTTTATAGTATCGTTCAATAGTATTTTTGATTGTATTTGCCGAAGGAAAGCAGTGTACACGGGGACTTACATGACTCTTTTTTGGAATTTGTCTTGTTGCAACTATGGCAACTGATGAGCAGCCAAAAATATGATCAAAGTATCTTAAAAAACCCAAAAGCCATTGCGATCTTAAAAGAATGATGCGATGGCTCTCATGCCATAAGAAAATCCGTCCCCTCCCCGAATTGCAATTAACCGACCATTGTGCTTATCCCCAGTACCAAGTTTTTCCTAATCACCCTGTACGTAGACATGAGGGGGCAGGGAGGGAGAGGGAGGAAGTTGCAGGCAAGTTGTTCATCATAGCCTTGGTTATTTTGTGTGGTTTTTAAATCTTGTCTTACTTCTGGTATCACAATACATTCCAAGGATTCACAGCCTCGTCGTTAATACTCTGCATGGACCAAGTGTTGGGGATACCAATTTAATGTCAGTTTTCGTTGAGGGACAAGTACAACAAACGTGTGGACCGTTTTTCTTTCATCGCATTGTAAGAGCTACCCACGGTAGCGGTGGTACACTATACAGTATGCATTAAATACATAGGACTTGTACATAGCACTGTAGTAAGTACACATACGTACACAGTCGCAGAAATTAAGAAATTGTGCACATTAGAATTCATTCATTGTAACTTTCTGTGCCGCTACTAATTGAAAGGATATCAATTGAAAAAAAATAATAAGATAGGCAGTCCCACCACGGATAAAAACCATCAGAGAGGGTTGATCAGTGACCACTCACATTATTCGCGTCACAGTCAAAATAGACAAGTCCATCATCTTGCGATTATTCAACTTTAAAAACTTATCGGCGCCAGCAAAGTCCACGAACTCGACGATGGCGCGGTTGCCGTCGATCTGGATAGTCTTGACGTTACCGCAGGCAGTCGTCATCTGGCTGACACGGTCGAACGTCACCGAAGCGGGCAGGTTGGAGATGAGGACCTTGTTCGTCATCCGCGAAGGCTGAGAAGACTGCGGTCCTTGACCGCCGTTAGACGCCCGAGGCTCGTCGTCCACCAGGGGGATGGTGACCAAGTTCCCATTTACGTTGGGATTGGCAAGGAACTGAGGCTGCCTCGGCGGGGCCGCCACCCGCTGAGCGGGCTGGCGGCCGCTCGTGTCGATCGTGATCCTCGTGGGACACGGGTTATGGGACAGCTGCGGGGAAGAAGACAAAGATGTGGACCGATAGGACGGCGGACCTTGTCTTCGGTCTAGTGTGGTCAAAGGGTCAGCAGGCATTGGCTCGTCCACACATTGAATTTGTCTTAAGTTGCTCCGCACCACTGTCGAGGTACCGTGCGCGGGGTATTTGGAGGCTGGTTCGCCTCCACCACCACCGCCGCTGCCACCACCACCGCCACCACCACTGCCGCCGCCACTGCTGCCGTACTGGTCGGAGTGAATAGGGCGCTTTATGCCGCTGGATACTGCTCTCGTTTGTGCCAATCTCTGCTGGCGTTGTTGATGCAAGTTCTGGCGCTTCGCCAGCTCTGTGGCCCTTTCCATCTGAATCTTCTGGTTAACCATGGCCTTGACCGGCGCAGGGGTCTCGATAGACATAAGGGGCTTAGGTCCTGATACCGGCGGGGTAGCACTGCTCGACGAAGAACTTGTGGAGTGGGCAGACTGGCCCGATGAAGTTGCTGGCGTTGGTCTCCTCGGGTTTCCTAGAGACAGTGACCGACCTCGGTGGCCAGATCCGAGAGGAAAAGGTCTCCCAGGAGGAAAATGCGGTTCTCCTAGCATGTGCGGCGGCATCAGCGGCGGCCCAGGCATAATACCGCGCATCATAGGATGGCGCGGCGGACACCTGAACCCCATAGGATACCTATAGAAGGGAGGAGGAGGCGGTCTCGGACCAAACGGGACGGGAAAGAACCTGCCAGGCGGCGGCATCAGCCTCATGGGCCCTCGTAGGAAGCGACCGCGGCCTCTGAAGAGGGAGAGATGACGCTGGGAATGCTCCAACACTTCTGGGATCGTCTCCTTTGTCTCCTCGGAAGACTTCTCGTCTGATTCGGACGTTTCTTCGGCCTCCACAGGTTGGTCGGCGCTTTCTTCCGGCACCTCCAGGTCTTCAGTGACCTCGTCGTCGCCGCCCAATAATCTCTCCTCGTCTTCCTTGGCCAGTTCAGCGCTGGCCATCAAAGCGTCCTCCTCCGAGGGGTCCGGCGCCAGCAAGAGCTCTTCCTCTTCTGCCTCGCCCATTTCGCCGCCGTCCGCGCCGCCGTCCACCTCCATCGCCTCCCTTATGTCGTCGCCATCGCCGGTAGGAGAAAGAGGAGCGACCCCAAGATTAGGCGGCGTAAAAGTTCAACGTGGTCTTCGACCAGGAGGCGGCAGCCGGGAGTTGCGACGCTGGAGCCGTTCCGCTTTTGAAGAAGGTGGATGCTCCGGTTCTACTAGTCGTCGATGTGCTTCTGCTGCTGCAGCTGCTCCTCTGAGCTTGCCCCACTGAACTGAAAAAGACTGGCAGCAACATCGTGGGCCGACGGGCTGAAATGGCAGGTTAAGGGGAGAAGGGAGCGTGACAGCTGACTCTGAAACCACCGCGGCAACATGATTGGAAGAAAAGTCTACCCCAAGGAACTGTAATAGTAAGAGAGCAAGTTCGGTGAATTACAAAGATGATGGTTTGTTGGTCACACGAAGTAACCCACTCCTTGAACTTCAATTGTCTGACAAAGGTGAGGCAACCTTGCAATCAATTAAAGTTGCTACTGAATGCAGTGTTGAAGCAAGGGGTGACATCAATGTGACCCCCTGACCTGAAAAAGGACGTATATTTCTTCCTCAGAAATATATGTCACACTTTCTTCTGCAAATTCAATCTCTCCTAGCACTGAGGAGCTGATTTTAAATGAGTTTGACAGCAATTCATAATCTTAACTAACGATTCATAACCTACAACAACAATTCAAAACCTAAAAATAGTAGTACATTAAATGTGCATTCGGACTTACACTCAGCGATGATAATGAGACCACTTTTCTTGTTTCCACCTCTCTAGGTGCCCAGGTACAGGAGACTCCCGTTAATTGACTCATGGATAAATGATTCAGTCGGTTTATTTATGCAGCTTTGGGGGAAGCAAATCCACGTGTCCATTTTCCTACAAAGGTGACATCACTTTATTGGGTCAAACACTCTGCTTAGTCGGATGAAAAATATGCCCTTTGCCCTTCCGTATGCTAATGACTCAAATTTCTCTGCCTGTAGATGTGTATGTGATTTTTTGTCATGGAGCTTTAAATGCTCATCTCAGCAACCCTTGCTCTGATGGTCCATTGCTGCTCTGTTCTGGAAGCTGCAGACCATCATCCACACCTCTTTTCTGTGCATCTTACGAAAATGAAGCTTAATGGGTGCTCTTAACATTTGAACAGCATGATGTAAATGATCATAACGATCTTCTTAGTCCTGAATCACTGCCTATGGAGCTTTAACTACTGACATCTCAGCAACTGTTGGTCCAATTTTCCACTGAATAAAGATGTTAACTTATTTTGAACCGCCTACACTTATGGTGCTTAATTGCTCAAAACTTCCTGTCCCAATGTGACCCCATTAACGGAAGTCTACTGTTCTGGTTTAAAGTGAGTTTTTAACCTTTAACAAAAATTCATAACCTAATACATAGTGATAAGTCAAGTGTGCGCTCAGACTTGCACTCACCAGTAGAAATGACACAACTTTGTTTTTGTCAAATGTGGTCCCAGACTTGAACTCAGCATTGAATTTGGGAGATTTTTTTGTCATCCTCTCATAGCTGTCTGTGCAACATTAGTGGATTTAAATGAACCTTCAATATTGAATTGTTCATAACGCCCTTAATAATAGTTATTTCACTAAGCCACACACATACCTGTGTTCAGCACTTAGAGACCCCAACAAATATAATATTATATAGTTCATTTTGTAATAAAACTTTTAAAATTTAGTGATATTTAAAGGTGGACCCCAAGAACTTCCTGATTTTAAAAATGAGTGCACCTTTGTGCATAAACATCTCTTTGCAGTGGACAAGGAAGGTTGTACCCACCCTAGAAAAGTGGCATGGGGGGACTGTGCTCATGTCTGAATTTATTATGCCTATTTGTGCTGCATTTGGGTGTCGCCCGCCAACAATGCCATCAGTTTTCACACGTTTCCGAAAGTTGAGGGGTTGGGCCTTATGTGGATCAGGAATCTGCAGCTCGAGAACTTCTAACCAAGCTCCATCTCAGTCGTCTGCTCGGTGCACTTCGAGGCTGAGGACTTCCGCACGCTGACCGACACCGTGAAGTTGCGACGACTTAAATTCAATGCGGTTCCAACAGTTTTTGCATCTCTTCCAAAGCCGTTTCAGGCCCAGCTTACGGAGCAGAGACGAAAAGTTGCGCCGAAGCTTCGTTCGTCCTCTTGGGAAACTGTTCCAGAAAGCAGCAGAAGCTCGCCGCATCAGAGCGCTTGGAAGAACTCAGGGCCTTATTGGATCACAATTACAATTTCCCAACTGACTTGAAACAACGGCTTGACAGCAACAATGATCACCTTCACGAGACTGCAAAACGTCGCAAATTAGATGCAGTCTGCTTATGTCGAATGCGCCAAAAGGTCGCAAAATTGCAGGTATTTTTCAAACATTATGTGATAGTGCTAATTAGTAATAAATGCCTCTGTTTTTCATCAGGACATCATTTCTACCTTGAAGCAGAAAAACATTATCTCTGAAAAAGCATGTGACCTGCTCGTCCTTGTGCACATCGGTGCGATCGAGACTGTACAACAGAAGTGAGAAGAACAGGGAGCAGAAGCACCCAAGTAGAGAAGAATGTAAGTGTATAAGTGCCTACAATTATGTTCGTGACTCGTTTAACTTGGCCTCGCCAACTTTGAAGACATCAATGGTTTGCCACTGTTGACGGACCCCCTGGATGTACGTAGGAGGCACTTCTTTCACTTAAAACACAGATGGAAAAGGAACAGTCCAATGGTCGCGTGTGTGCTTGAGGAAGTTGCCATTAAGAAGCACGTAGACTTTGATAGGCATCTCGTCTATGGCCATGTCGACTATGGACTCCTCCCTTGGACCCAGCGACACCATTGCGACGGACTAACAGCGCACAGTTCAAGGCTAAACAACTTGGGGGCAAAATGGGATCCTGACAACATTGTCCATTTTGGAAAAACGAAGAATAGTCATCTATATTCTGATCTTGTACGCAAAAAAAATTCAAGAGCGATTCTGTTTAAAGATCGGTAATGTTAAAAGTCTGTAAAAGTTATTAAACAATCTGTTTGCTACACCAATATGACAAAATTATACTGTTCTTTCTCAAGGCAAGGATGCTGCCTTGGGTAGAGTTTATGTTCCGTGCAGAGAAGGGAGGTTTTCAATGCAGCTGTTGCAAGTTTCTTCCAGTCTTTTTCAGTTTAGTGGCTTACTCACGGCCAATAGGAATCTCTCTATTGGCAGTGGGCTTGCCCAAGGAATGTGGGGCTACCATCAGCTGGGGGGAGAAAGAAGGGAGCCATTTTGTCATTTTCTGTAGGGAACCTTTTTTAAATGGCTCCTGCCTTTCTGCTGAGGGAACTGTCGAGCTGTTTTTTCATGGCAGTCATGACGCTTAGTCAGATTAGGTGACATTTAGTGAGGTTAACAGAACTTAGTCAGATCAGGTAACTGAGTTATTTCTTTTGCCATGGCTGTGGGAGTAGGGACGTGGCAACCCTGGCAACTGCTCCCCTCGATTTTCCTTCTTTTTTGCCTTGTTCCTCACATCAGCTGATGGTAGTTTCCTCCCCTAAGCCTAGTACCCTTCTCTCTGGTAGAACCGCACTCCAAAGCTTGTTGACTGCTTTGCCGCATTCCTTAGGCGCTCCGGCTGCTAGACGGCAAGTTAGGACGACCGAATTTTCAGCTGATTTTGTGTGACGTCGGGGCCGGGAGAAAAAGTGCAGGAAATTTAAATAGACGTTCTTCTGAGTTGCACTGGAGTCTAGCAATTGCGCATAACTCTTATCACCTAAGGTTAAATGAATTGACCTTTTCCAAGATGAAATAAGATTTATTTGGCAAAGATCAACTCTGAGACTGTACAGAATGTTTGTTAGTTCGAATGATGCTTTCTGAAGTCAACAATTCCGAGCTAAGTTTACTAGTTGCCATAAATGTGCAGACTTTGGCAAACAATTGATAAAAAATTTACATCACACTGCCGAAGTGCCGTGACTCACATTGTCACTGCTGTGGTCTGCCTCGGTCTGCCTCAGTCTCACCGAGTGTCTTGTCATCAATCGAGAAACCCACAGTAGTAGTATGAAATCCAGGTAAAGTATGATATTCTATCTTCAATAACTGATGATTGTTCATCTCCACTAATGCCTGCCAATCTCCCAACTGCTGGTCAGGGATCCAATAGGTAGCTTTGCCAGGCTAAGTGTCTCGATATACGTAGTGTACCGATAGGTAGAAACATCTATTATTTCTATAATCATCCTTAAAAGAATTTCCCGTCTCTCACACTTTTTCTGCATCTATAGGCAAATTCCTGTTCTGGTGACCTTGCCAGTGTCATCTCTTCCTGCCCCTGGAGGGTGTCAGATGCTTTAGGAATAGTGCCAGTGGGAGCTGTAGGAATCTCGGGAATGGCATTATGCCAAGGGCCCTTTTCAGCAGTGCTGAGCATCAAGGTGGTACCATACTTTGAAGTGTTGATTTCAAAGTTAGACGAGTTGACATTCTTGAGCAGAGATTTAAGTTCCCACAATGCAGCGTTAAAGAATCTTGCACAATCACTTAGAATGGTGGTCGGACGTCCACGTCCTGCTGTCATTCTTCTGAAAGCTTGGAAGAAGTGCTTTGTGGTCATGACGTCGAGCAATTCAAGGTGAATAGCTCTGCCATGAAAGCATGAAAAGATAGTGCCGTAAACCTTGAGAACGAAAGGACTCCGGCTCGAAGGACCATGAACGTATCCATGTTAATTTCTACGTAGCAGGACACTAGGTAGAAATTAACATGGATACTTTCACTTAGATTACGCCAGATCTCATCAGCACTAGCTGCTCTAGCAATACTGGACTGGTTTAGTGGTGTCAGTGGTGCTGCTAATAGCATGATTTTTCACTGGCACTATTTTTGTCGTCAAACTGGTTTAGGTGTTTGTGCAGTTATAAAACTGAAACTTAAAACTAGACTAACGTTGTCTGGGTTCCAAGACACAACCAAAATATGCCAAGGGACTGTTCATGTGGCTGAAAAATTAAAATTATGTTTTATAAGCAGAAGTGGCACACGGCTTCCCTACGGAGAAATCTATGGAGTGCTATTTCTGTCCGTCTTCCGCTTCCTCCTCGTGCTTTGCGCTGTCCAAACTTCGATTCGTTAAGTTCAAGTTTTGCTTTTTCTGACCAAAATTGAAAACAAAAACGATCTGATCTCCTCCCGCCCCCCTATATAATTCTTTGAAAGTGACAATATTGTTGTGAAGTTGCGAGTATAAGAGATTTCCTGGTCTAGGCTTAACAAACTCTTTCTCTCTTCTCTCTCCTGCTCTCAACATAGATATCTGCTGGTGAAAAGGTAGTGACCCCCCTAGTTTGCAATAGGCTAATAGCTACCTATTGGGTGTCACTATTTATGACCACATAGTAAAAGAAGAAAGTTCAACTTTGGACCTCGATTTTAAACTCGAAACGGCTTTGTACAGAAATCTTGTGGCACACGAAAAGTAGTGTCTTCTGACCAAGTTTAGGGATGATTAGTGAAGCGGTCGGACGTGACAGACACGTGGATACATTACTATTCTGTTAGCTACCTTTCAAGCCTTCAGCCCTCACCTAAGACGTGCAGTCAGGAAAGTCTAGTGACTCGGGTTCTGTGTTACATCAAGCCCCACATGGACATCAATGTTCCAGATGCATTTTCCAAGACTGCTAAAAGAGACCAAAATCACTTCGAAAGTCACATTGGCCAGTGAACTACGTAGAGTTTGCGTGATGAACAACCCAATCCTTGCGCCCTTAGTTTTGTTTGTTTCCCTACGACTCTCAGGATTTCTCTTTTGCACCGGCACTCGTGAATACGCCGAGGAAGAACTGGGGATGTCCTCCGGTCGCCATCGCCTGCGCGTCCACGTCGAGGAAGACCACAACGACGTACTCTTGCACATCTTGAACGGCGTCGGATCCAAGTTGCTTCCCCTTGCTGGCAACGCCATCCTTCATTTGGACGCCCACCCGGATCTGCTCCTGCCAAGGTCGCTCACTCAAGAGGAGGCTTCCTCCAAAAGAACTCTAATCGATGCTGTCTCCATCGAGAATTGGATTATGCCATGCGCTTTCCTAGGCATCATCGACAAGGTCAGCCTTAGAACTACTTGAACTCTTACAATTAAAGCATCGGGAGGTACCCGTTGTTTGTTATCTGCTGGGTCCTGTTCAAGGAGCTCATTGACCATGCTCCCGTGCACGAATCATGACGACTTTTTTGTGGGTTCATATGGATAGGTTCATGCTAAAAAACTTTGGCGTTGATATGCGCCAGAATCAAGTCAGAGCTCAATTGGAAATATTGTACTTTTTTTTGGATGGTGTTTTTCAACAGATCGTCTGGGTGTGTTCGCCGTGGTCGAGCCAGATCTCTCCGGGTACGTACGTGTTTCACGTTGGGTGCCAGAAAGACATAGAGCGAGTCCGCCTCACCTGTCCGGAACCTTACTTCGCTAGCGAGGGAGTCCTTTGTCGGAGGGAACAATTGTCTGAAGATACGAGCAAGGAAGTCAAATTGCTGGTCGTCAGGTGACTTGAAAGCAATCCATTGATATTAAGACATCAAGGTGCTTATTGCTATCATTAGATCCGATGACGAAGCACTCGCCAGAAAAGTGCCGGAGTTCTTAAACGAGGACGATCTCTCCCTCATCCTCGACATAGACTTGGATTTTTTCTCCACGAAGAATCCCTTCCTCGACTTGTACCCGGAATCAGGACTTTATGACCGCCTAAGTGCTCTGTACGCGTTCAGTCCCCTTCCTGAAGCAGCGGATGCTTCGGCAGATTCTGAAGAGGTCCGCATCAACTTTGCCGTCGAGGCCTCGACCAAGCGGGCGAAATTGCTGGATCAGCTGGAGGATGTTTTTTCACACTTGTCCTCCGGCAAGCGGCTGGACGATTATGAGGAACATGGCCACTGGGAGGACACCAATTTGCTGGCGCGGGTTCGCGACCTGGTGGACGCCGTGGAGGCCAGGGCCGAGGGCACAGTGGATTGGGATGCAGTTCACCGTGCCGGCTGCACTTGCGACGACACGCCGCTCCCTCACCACGTCTCTGATTGGGGCGAGATTGATGCGATGATCGCGCGTTCCGAAGCAGCTCTTGTGGCACCCTTGGCGCATGCAGTGAAACTGGTCACAGTAGCGAGGTCCAGCCTGGACGAGTTTTGTCCGTCCGACCAAGTGGGCATTATACAGGACAAAGTGTTGGAGATGTTGAAACGGCGCTTACCCGACATAGAAGAGTCGCTCGGTTATCAGGATCCTTGAAGTAGATATGCATTATACCTACATACTGTGATGCATGGGACATAAAGAAAGCTTAGGAATGCTTATGTGACATCCAAGAAGCCACCTTGTAGCAAACAGACACGAGAGCAAATGCTCGATGCGTATAGCTGACAAAAGAACAAAAAATTCTAGAAAACTTTAATAAGCTTTGCAGTTTACACCTGCCAATACATTAATACACATAGTAACTGCAGTACATACAACTTAAATGTGATGTAACGCTGATGATGGCAATAGCATGCCTATACTGAGACTCAATGGAGTAGAAATGGTGAGAACATAAAAACGTATCCTGTAGAAAATGTTCTTCTGTCCCGCTGATACTTCAAATTGGACCCCCACTGATCATCCTGGCAGCGACTAAGGCTACTGCGGCCGCACTCTCCTCCCTGCGGCGCCTGGCAGCCACGGCGGCGGCGTATCTGGAGGCGCACGCTGCTTGAACCATGTTGCAGAAGACCGTGTTCGCCGCGATGGCATCGGACTGTTGAAATGTCTGGAGCTGCTGCTGTTGCGCTGCTGCCTGCACCGTTGCAGAGCTCATGGCTAGTTCATCGTACCTCAAGATGAAATTGTCAGTCTGACGCTGCCAGGTGTGCACGTCGAAATACATGTATGCACCCCTCTCATACGTAGTCGTGCGAAAATCCGGTGGTTGGTCCGGGATGCGAGCAATCCAAAGGCCGCTCACCTGCAAGGTGACGGAATCGTGCAGGAGCAGATTCACGAGACTTTCTCATAATCGCCTCAAACTTGGGGTCTGAATAGGGGGGGGGGGGGGAGGGGAGTCGGAAAGAATAACTCACACTAACTTTCGTACTCAGGCAGTTCTGCTGCATAGGTACCGTTAACAGAAGCTTCTTGCGCCGTGCCAAAAAAACCCCTGATTACATAAGCGAGAACTAGTACGGCCTAACCTCATGACCTCAGCCTCCAAAAGAGGTTTGATGATCAACAGTCGCACGCGGACACGCTGTCAACTTACTTTGTTGTACCTCCAGCCTTTTTCGTAGAGTCTGTCGCCAGCAAAGATTTGCAGTTGGTCGCCTATGGCCGCATAGAAGAGGAAGAACAAGAGATCGGTTGGCCAGTGCCTTATGGGTCGGGGAAGCCTCTTAAACACATCATCCGGGTGATGATATTCCTCAGGTACCTGCAGAGCGGGATGAGGTTCGCGACTTGCGATCAAATGGAGAAGCTTAGATACCTTCAGGGGTGTTTTAAACGCAAGGGGCCCAAAAGTAATTCACCTGCCATGATCTGAGCAGCGGGGAAGAGAAATTCTGTCCAAACGGCGAGTCGACTAAGCTGTGTAGGAGCGGTCGGTAGGCGTAGGCCACCTGATCAGACACGCCCAAGTCAGAGGCGGGCGACATCGCAGACGGAATCAGATCCATGTAAGAAGGAGATTTCCTTGATCCCAGTGCTCTGGCCAACCCACGTAGACCATAGTCATCGTCGTCAAGATTGCTTAGCACGCCGATAGAGTAGTTCTTCTGAGGCGCGGAAATCGAGGGCGCTCCTGGGGCTGGCGCTGAGGGCTGTTGTGGGTGCGACACTTCCGCCTGCTGCTGTTGCTGCTGATGGTGATGGTGCTGCTGCTGATGGTGGTCAAAGCCCTGGTACTGATGACACGGGGCAGACGCTCTTCTCTCCCTTACTCCCGCCGACTTAAATGGGGGTCCGACATTGAAACTGGTGTCGTTCCCGTCGACCAACTGATCGCCGAAGACCCTGTTGTTGTTGCCGTCGGTCGACGCAGAACAGGACGACGAGCTGGAGGCGATCGGCGCGGGCGTGACGTTCTGGCGGGGCGCGAAGGGCTTGCTATGTGGGTTCAGGGTGGACGTGGTGGCCAAGGATGCCAGAGTGAGCATCTTGGAGAGTCTGCACTTTTCTTTACTTGTTGAACTTCGGTAGGACCAACCAAGGAATGGAGGACTGGGAAATCCGAGAACTTTTATTTTGCTTTGTTTCACTTCCAGTTGGTCCAAGCAAAATTTGCAGCTGCAGTATCTACGAGTATTGTTGTCAAATGTACAACAGCGCAGCGACCCAAAGCACTTTCTGTACCGACGGCACCGACACCTCCTACGGCATCGCCGGCTCCAACGGTACCGTGACTGCTCTCTTCCTCACTACTCTTGGCTTGCGAGTCTTCTTTGGACCACCTCTTCGGACCAACTGCGAGCTTCCTCCAGTGGATGTCTCATGTGTGGCTCTCATTACACGTATCTATCCCTTAACGTGTGCATTGACACGACATATTTTCCATCAAGGGTTAATGTGATCTCCGGGCTCTGGTCCCGGCCACTCCCCATGTCAATGAAGCTGAGAATGATGTCTCAGAGCTACTCCGCGTGTCAATGAAGCTCCTCTGGTCAAGTTACAAGCAAAGGGCGAGTACATTTTGGTTAAATGAACTCCATTCAGTTACGCTAAAATATAGGAAGGACCCTTTCAGGAACGTCGACACCAACAAATCAATTGAGGACCCTTGAAAAGACCCCTGACTTTTTTACTATAGAATTTCACGCGTCATATGAAAGGACAGGACTGTTGTAACTTTCTGTTATCATCGGAGTTCTACGAGGTGAGCACGTAGATGTGGATATGTTTACAAAGCTTGGAAACAGCACGTCATCAGAGCTCATAACTCGGACTGGGTAGTGGTGGCTCGGGTCAGGCCGGGCCAATACGCCAACCGGCACTGGTCAGGTCATTTTTTCCGGCATGAGGTCGGCGGCCCAAGAGCCGAATTTCTTTCATTGATGCCAAAGTTGCCAAAACCTATCAGGTGCAATGCACAAGCAGTTTTTTTTCTCAGATTCTCAGATTTTTTGCACTGTCTTCAAGGGTTTTGGACTTGTTGGTTGGGTAATTTTTAAGCTTTTGGTTTACAAGTTTTCAGTTTGTAGATCTAACCCAGTTCGGGTCATTTTTTCAGCCCAAGGGCTGCTGGCTCGTGAATCGACATCGGCCCAGCCCAAACCGAAAAAAAGCGGCTCTTGCCCACCACGAGGACTGAGGAAAAAAAATACATTTAAGGACTTTTTGCCTGACGACCGTGAGAACCTTTGCTGCAGTGTCCGCAAAAGCCGCAGGATCAGCTGCTAGCTGCGAAAAAGTCTAGTCTCCATGCCGATTGCCACCACAAGAGGGGTCCTCTTGTGGTGGACGCAGGCAAATCCACCCAAAGATAACATTATAATGCAGGCCTTATATCAATTCCACGTCAATCACATTTGTAGCATCAAGGTCAAATGATTTCAGTACTCTTAATACTCTCATGCTAAGCTGCTAATAATCTGGATGAAAGCAGAAAGATTTTTTCATTCTCCTGGCCAGATGAGAAATGCTCTTTCTTTTTCGCTTTCTGTCCAACTTTTGTCTAGCAGGGTAAAATTGTCCTAGTGTGCTTCTCTCTCAAATCTCACGACGATGATGACGATGACCTGGTCACACAAGAGTGCAGCGAAATTTTCATATGTGCGGTGCGAGCCAATTTGCAAGGACGAATCTCTCCAGTTTCATTTCATTAGTAGCTGTGACTGCGCAGTCCAAGTTGAGTTGAGACGGCCATAAAGATTCACTCGCGGATGTCGACTATCAGTCCGTCAATCTCGTTACAGCATTGGTTTCTGCGCTGTAATAATCATTTTCGGAAGTGGTGCTGATGCTCCTCCCCTATAGCATTTCGTGTATGCTTTCATCAGGGTGGGTCGTGCGCAACAATTTTGTCTGGAGACTATGGGGATAGCACGCTCAGCAGCATCTCGACGTAGCGTGTGGATTGCCTTCTGTGCATAGTCAAAAGCTGCATACGTGAGCGTACCCAGTGCGTACGTACATGGGCGGGAAGACCGCGCGCTGTCCTCTCTACGCGTTCCGCCCTGTTTCAAAAATGGATGCCCTATGGGGGGGGGGGGGGAGACCAAACAAATACATGTACGTGACGGTAGAAGGGGGACCCAACCCCACTCGTGTAAGTTGGTACGGATGAAAAGGGGGCACTGGTATCAGTGATACTTTGGCTCGAGGTCCGGTCGAGTCGGGCTAGCAAAAGTTGCTTCGGGTCGGCTTAAGCAAAAAAACCGCGAACAATTGCTGTCAACCTGGAGCTGCCAGGTGCTACACAAGTCAGCAGCAGTCCAGTCGTAACACGTACTTGTAAACCCGGGGTCAGTCGGCAGCCCGGGCCGACGCCCAAAACCCGTGACCGAAACTGGAGGTGCCCAAGCCAGAGTCATCAACACTCTCAAACTTACATATTGCTGCGTTAAATTAAGCCTCACGCCCACTCTGCATGGGTCGAAAAGATTGTTGATTGGACTGGACAAACATGCACAGTAACCGGACTCCACTTATGTATAAAAGTCACTTACTTCGCACTGCCGTGAGGTGACAGAAATAATGCGGGATGACCACGAAAGTTGTTTACTTTCTGACATCATCCGTTCAATACTGTTGCTTGTGACAAGAAAAAAAAGTGTCGAACGGAGAGCGACTGAGTGAAGAGCTACAACTTGACGCGAAGAAAAAGAAACGACTTCTGTTCTCTTTCTCTCTATCAGTCACATTAGTCCTTCAAGCGCACATATCTGTTCTTTCCATCAAGGTTGCGATTTGCGTAGTAGCTACAATGTCTCTCCAGGTTTCGCTTTGTCCCTTGCCCTGCCCATTCTTTTGACAATAACATGTCAGGTCCAGAGCGTTGCTTTGCACCACATTGTTCATACGTCTACTCAACATCTTCGTATCTATGTACTTGGCCACACAAGTAGAGAAAAGTAGATTGCCTCAGTGCATGTGGGCATACACCTTGTGAAATCCTTGTCTTTGTGCATTGCTCTTGTTCCGCTCAGTTCAGGACCTATATCAGTTACCTTTAACTGTGCTTCGCTCTCTTAACTTTTTCGACACTTGAAGTGGCGTGGAAACAAACCTACACTTTCTTCTTTCGTGTGTAGTGTTCTCTCTCTCTCTCTCTCTCTCTCTCTCTCTCTCTCTCTCTCTCTCTCTCTCTACATACACACACGGCGCAGGCGTGCATGCTCGTGTGCCTTCTCGGTATGTGTGCGTGTGTTCTACACACAGCAGAGGTGTATGTACTTCGCTCACGGGTCATCCGCTAGGCATGGCCAGATGCTCTCTCCACTCTGACCTGACTCCCACGCTCCTCAGCCTCGATCCGTTGTTTTTTTTTCTCCTTACACCTCTCTTTGTAGGCCTGATGAGACACAAACATTAATAGAACCTCTTCTCATGCGTTTGCCTCTCTAGAGCGGGCGGGCCTGACCCGCGCGTGCGCTCGTCGTACGTCATGTCATGGCCAGCGGAGGCTACGAGTACAATGCGTGTCACCTACTGAGAGGTGTACGTGTATGAAAAAAATAACGCATACCGTGTGCACCAGGTGCAGCATAAGTCAGCGGCAGAACAGTCACCTAGCACGTAAAACTTTATTGCTGATATGGGTACTGTGAGGGAGTCACTTGCGATGCACGCACACCTGGCTTGGTACGTACTTAGAAGATAAAAATGTCCTTCCATTCTTTACCCCCTCCTCGGCTCATGCATGCGCAAGGCTGCCAAGTGAGCATGCCCAACTGTCCTGATGTGGGGGAATTGTTCTGCATAAGCTAGCGCGCATGTACAGGGGAGGGGGGAAAAGTGCCTGCGTTTACGCCCCTCCAACTTTCGCTAGCACGATCGCTCTCTCGTTGTCTTCGTCGGTTGGTGTGGGTGCGATTCCGAAGGAGGTCGGAAGTCTTTACTTACTTTCAACCCCTTTCTCCTTTCCTTCTTGGGATTTGGGGGATCCGGGGAGAAGAGAGCGGGGACGAACAGTGAAGGCAAGGGGCTGGAGGAGGAAGAGTGAGAAAGGTTATTGGTTGAAGGGTCAAGGTGAGGAGGACACTCTCTAACAAGGACTTGAGACGAGTGCGTAGTGCAAAAGTAGAGAACGCTAATCAATTCTCATTTGCTCTCTCAGTTTAAGTTCCCAAGATGTCGTACTATAAGTACATGGTGTCCTCGTACCAGTCCAACCTCCCTCTGGCCACCAGATCCTGGAGATCCTCCTCTATGGAGAGATCTTACAGCTATGGAGGAAGCACCAACAGGTTTTCAAGGTGAGCTCGCCCAAGGGAAGCTGCTTTCAATAATTATCAAATAGATTAAATCGCCCTGTTCTAAATGCATGTAAGACTTACAAGTGATGGTGGCCAAATTGTATAATATCGCATTGTTCAGCCGTGACCCATTCCTCGTATATTACACTGTCCAAAGTAGTAGTCTTCCTTGCGTTACTAGTGATATCCAACTAGTTGGAGTGCTTCAACATGCCAGTACAGTTCAACTATTTTATGCAATAAGAACTTACTATTGCCAAAGGTATACTCATTTACTAAACAGTGCTGATATAACATTTCGTTTTCATGCGTTCCCTTAGGGCAACCACCGCCCCACCAGCCGTGGGTGATGATATCTCTTACTTCGGTGTGATGCCCTTCAACCGTTCTCTGGCTGCCATTGAAGACCGCATCAGGGCCAGAGCGGCTTCAGTCGATCCTATCAACACTTATAGGAGGGCCTACGCCACCCAAACGCCCTATGGCGCGACAACTGCATTCGACTACAAGGTTAGGAGCCAGGACAGCAAGCCACGCACCTTGCTGCAGCTGCGATGGTTCAGTGGTAGGAGGTTATCGGCACAGCCCCGAGAAGAGGACAAGGACCTGTGTCATGCACAGTGTGCTTGGCTGTATGCATAGCTGTCGTGCGCTCTCCAGTGACGCTATTGGCCGTCGGTCATTTGTTGATCATTGCTTGCGTCTGACTTAAGTACCTTAGGCTTGTCGAGCAGACGACTTTCATTTTCCCCTCCGCTCCCCAGGTGTTCGACTATGCCAACACTCTGGACCGAGAAGAGAACACGCGCAACTACATGAACACCCTCCGCTCTGACTATTACGGGCGCTCTGTGTATGGATCGTCGTTCGACAATCCGTACTCCACCTGGGGCGGTGCCTACCGCTCCGCGTCGCCAGACAACTACAACTCCAGCCTGGCCTACGCCGAGAGACTCAAGAAGAGGAGCTCAGACCTCGACGCCTACAGGACAGACAGCAGGGACCTGTACAGCTACAAGCATTACAGGAAGTCTAACCAGGTAAGAAGTGCACACAACCACGTCCAAGCGCATATATGTCCATCACACTCAATACAATCCTTGTAATTGTCTTAAGCCCAATGATCGAGCACATGATGATACACTAAGTAGTTTGTGCTACATGCATGCACAGCACATGGGTACGGTATGTAGGGACACGGGGCCGGTGGGAAGTTTACGACCTTCTATACGTGTGCTCCCAAGAAGCTGATGCTCGACGGCGTTAACCATGTTTAGTTATTGCATGAATTCTGATGCAGACTCTTGCCGAGCGCAACACACGCGCCAAGTCTCCGATGCTGTCCCGCGAGATCGACCGCTACTACAAGACTGAGAAGCGCGCCTCCTACCTGGGTGACATCTCCTCAGGCGGCCAGAGGGACTTCAGATACTACAACTACCGACACGTTCCCTACTTTGGCGGATCCGACAGCTACTCGTACGTGCCCAGACTCACAAGGGTGTGGAACGGAGAACGATACCCGTTCAACCTGCCCACCTACCCCGTCACCACCTCCACCATCTTCTGAGAGAGAGCACAGCAAGCGATTTTTCCTTTCTTTTCTCCTATTTTCTGTCTCTACCTCGAGGGGGGTGGTGCTTTCACATAGCTCACATACACAGAAACGCTCGATGTCGCTGTTAAAAAGTCCAAAATTCCGTCGTCCCCCTTCAATTTGAACATAAATTGTCTCTCGTCGTCTCCACTATCTGTCTCTTTCTGTGCATCTTACCCCAATTCCCCCTCCCCTGCTGTCTTTTTCTCTCTCTTTTCCTCCCCAGTAAAAATTCTCAACCACCGAAGGGGGCCGGTTGCTACTACTACTGACAGAGGTCGCCAGCAGCAGTAGATGTGAAAATGTACGTGATATGGGGAAGGGTCTTCGCCCTCTCGCTGCTCTTGTAAGCGTACTTTAATTTGCTCCTTCATAATGGGGTTTGGATTTACTCTCTCTTTCTCTCTCTCTCACACACACACACACTGAATACAAGCACGCACGCTCGCACCTTCGCGGTAATACAGCAAAAAGAGGCCCGTGAACCCCTCCGCATACCACTGATGCAACTGGTGACGACGGTAGCGCTTGTATCGTCTACTATCTGCTTTGCAGACTGCTGAAAACCTACTTCCCGGGATCGCGGCATGAGGCGCTCACGTACACACCAAACATTCCGCACATGATGCGAACGTGCGTACAGTTGAATTTCGATTTGACGAACTAGTGAGCGTTTTTTTTCCAGCAGACGATTTTTGCTGCCCTCTGCTAATGCACTGCTGCCGCTGTGCAACATATAAAGGTCGAGAAGTACTGGTACCTGGACTTCTTAAACGTAACGTACAGTTTCGTCTTTGACGTACTTGTACTGTAAAATCTGTGACACAGCACCTGTACAGAGCTGCCACAACACTTGCGTAAAAGTTGTGCATAAGAACAAAAGTTCCTTCTTTAAACCTTTCCGTTAAATCGAAACTTCTCTTGTGCGCCAGCGCGAGTCACAAGCATGCTGCGCGCGCACGTGTACCTGATGCGCATGCGTCCGTCCATACGATATACTGTACTCATGTTCATGTACATGCCCGTCGTGTACGTGTGGGCCCGTGGTGGTCGACTTCTCCGGCTCCCCCCACGCACAAACCGGCTTTCTCTGTCTGTTCTCGTGTGCTGTCACACACGATCTCTGTCTTCCCAACACATTCTTTCCTACCGACGTCACCTTTTTGCATGTGGCTAACGGCGAATTCGTGCTGTTGCGTCGCAGGCGCAAAAGCTGCCTGCAAGAGAGACGACAACACATACATTATTACGGACATATTTTTACTGCATGCCCTATTTGAACGTGTCCCGTAACCTAATCACGAAGCGCACAGGTCAGGTAAATGCATACTGTATAGGCCATGCGCGTCAAAAGTGGAATCACCCCCATGTGTAACTGGCAGGGGAAATGTTAAAATGCTGTGGATTGAAGGTTGTGCATGTGCGGAACAAAGCATCAGCTTAGGACATCATAAACCTGCATGCCTATGATTGGTACCACAAGCATAGGAACACCAGTACAGTTGGCGAGGGAAACAATAGGTGGTGTTTTGGGGGAAAAAATGTGTGGCAAAAATGTCACCATTTGAACTCATCTTTGGGTAGAGGAGAGTAGGGAATTCCTGCTTCTGCAAGTGTAAGTTACTGGTAAACTGTATTTCCAATACTTGCGTTAGAGTGCCAAGGGTTTTCTAGCAATTGTTGCTCTTCCCCTTAATTGCCCTTTCCCCATCTTGTGTGATGTCTCTCACCACCCTTGCACGAAACCTGATGAAATGCCTTCATAGTGAAGCTGTTCATCTGTGCCTTGAGGTCAGTAGCAGAAGACTTCCAGGTAGTGCGTGACACACAGCAAAAAAGGCCAGCAAAGTCAGATGGAAAGGTGGGCACAAACTTGATCTTCTTGCCCAGGAGCAGGCCAAAAAGGTTTGGTATTGACTTGGGGCATGAACAGTTGACACATTTAGCTGGCTCTGAAAGCAGTCTGCTCTGAGAGCAGTCAGCTGCCCACATACGCAGCTTGGGCCACATACGAAACCTACGGCTATTGTTTCCCGCGCAAATTGTATGTGGGCCAAACAGTGGCTAAACAAAAAAGAAGCTGATTTTCACTGCTGCGCATTTTTGCCACGATAGGCACAAGAGCATCATCATGTTCCATCCGTGGAACAGGGTGGAGATTGGCTTACAACTTGTATTTTACTATATGTCTTTCGTGGTGCTGGCCAGCATCACGATGGCCTGAAACAAAAATATGGCTGTAAAAGTCTCTGCCCAAGGTGATGCAGGTATTCCGTTCTCGCTATGGTGCCAGCTGGAACAATGTACGGTTGATGGTGCAAGGATTCTCTGATGGTTCTCAAGGCTCAAATGTGGAGCCCTTTATGGTAGAATGCCATCCAGAGCTAAGTTGGCCAATCTTTGTCCATCCACACACTCTTTAGAGTTGTTGCGGACGATATCAGCTGCCTAGGGTAGGAGACAGTTCATGACACTGTTCGTAGCGGTCAGTAAGAACCTAGGGAATGCTGGAAACGCGCCAAATATGAAACCATCGACTTCAAGATCAAGTTTTTTTAGGGTGAAGGGGTCCAATCTTTGTGTACAATAGCGCACTACTACACATAGCATGCAGTAATCTCTGTTAAGACTGTGCGATATCCCAAATTAATCGGCATCGTGATATTCGAGACCAAGTATCGTTATAATCGATGCAATATGTTGAATTTTAAATTTATTGTCTAGTTTTGCTGATTTGTCAGAGACGTCTGATATACTTCAAATGTTCAACTACTGTTACTACTTCAGCATCTTCAGGCTTTTCCTTGCTTTTTTGTCTTGTTTATGTCCTCAGCGAGGCGGTCCTTGTGGTCCTTGGAGCGCCACACCTTCCAAACATTACCTACTACTGCTCCTCAGCATTCCACGCAAAAAGTTTTGAATGTTACCGCGATATAACGCCATTTCTAAGACATCGTGATTTTCTATACCGACCCGAAAAATCGTGCATCTTAATCCTTTGTATAATGGTGCTCTGTTCAATGCAGATTCAGGGCACAATTGCTAATGTACCTGAGAGGTTTAAAAAGACAAGCGAATCATTGATGACTGTGACTAGTAACGTTATAACTGAGCTCCATGTACATACGCAGGCGCATTGCTACAAAAATTCGTCGAATGTCATATTTCCCCCCCTCTCTCCTTGTCCCTGATTTCACGCTCACCACCTGTGTTTCTTAAAGATAATGTACTTGAAGTTAATGCAAAATATTAATTCCTAGTAGTGCTCTCTGTTCCAGACTGATGGGGAAACAGTCCCAAAATTGAAACTGATTTGAGTGGTATGGAACAACCAGTATGACGACCTCTGACAATCTCTCTCTCTCTCTCTGTGGACCACGCATGAACTGGACAACGGATTGGATGACAAAGGGATCAGCACTGCCCTTATTTCTCCTCCCTACACCTTCCCTCAGCTCCCTATCCTCCGACAAAATTCAACACAAAAGTTCACAAGATCTCTCTTGAGATTCTATCCGTCATCGTCATCAGGCTGACTTCACTTGTCCACTCACCATGCACAAGTGAATCCTGCAAATCTCCAAGTTGTGAGAGACTTTCAGAAATCATTTTACGTTCACACACGCACAGAACACAGTAACATCCAAATACTCGAAACACATGCGCTCCATCACGTCCTGCACCACAATGAATCATCCGCCACCGCCATATACATGTACCATACCGGTACATAAAGTTTATAAAGGCTCAAGCAATATTTGGTACTGCAATCATGTTTTTCACCACTCCACCAATGCACTCGCGAATCAATCCTGAAGTGTATAACCGAATTGTACTGTATGTATAATTATAACATGCTTATTGCGCACTACTGTATAGCAAGTACTGCTACCGTAATTGATGCCACACTGTCCGTTCAATGGTTCTTCAAGCCCACGGTGCCCATCGTAAGACATGCATGGGAATAAATGTGATACGAATGAAAGAACAATGCACTCTCATACTGTTGGCCATAATTAGTCCATCTGGGCAAGTAGCACTCGACGCCCGAGTTTGGATTTTGCAACTTGGGGGCCTTGGAGACCCCGAGGGTGGGGGTCAGAAAGTCGTCACGGCCTCGAGAGCTTTAAAATGCAAGAGAAGGAGTAAAAGCTTTGCCCTAAATGGACCTTTGCAGTTTCATGCCACTCTTTTGGTGACCAAGTGTGTAACGAATACTTTTATTTTTAATACTTTATTAAGTTGTGCTTTGGCCACTGCTCCGATGCAGCTGCTGACGTGGTCGGTTCCATTGCGGAGGCGGACCGTATAAATTATAACTGTCATTTTCTTATATTAGCACCTTACGCACGACTTTGTGTTTTTGCAATTTTGCTCCCCAAATTTTTGGCGCTGTTTTGGGTCAGTGGTGGTTCCAATCTACATGATAATGTGCTCTCTCCTACTTAAAGAGACTCGACTCGTTAAGTTTGTCAAGGAACGCATGTAACTTTAAAGTAAAATTCTGCTGTAGCCTCAAAGGTTCCACAGTATACGTAGGTATGCTGTTGTATTGCAAGGAACCATAAAACGGTACAACCAGGTAGGTAAACAGCTGAAGCGCATATGAAATAATCGTTAAATATGGTTACACAGGTAGGACTTTGGACTTTGGACATAAGGACTTTGTTGAACACTTATTAATCACAGCTTTGTGTGTTGTACCGTACCGTACGTATTGTACCGTACGTATAAGTACAGCAGAAACGATGCCCTGGGGCGTCACGCGCCGGTGAGGAGTCCCAGTCTTTTTGGAGGCACCCTTGTTCTAGCGTCAAAGTTCGCCGTCATCGTCGTAGCATCCCAACGACAGCCTTAGTCTCTTCATGAACATGCGCGCTTCGCTCTCCTCATCCTCATCGCGCCATTCCAAGTAAGTCCTGAGTTTCACGACAGCCCGCAAACTCTTGGTGAGCAGCGAGCCAGGTACTTCATTCCTCCGAATCACCACGATCGTCTTGATGAGTCTGTCGTCGTCCCTGAACATTTGCAGGGCGACCAACGCCTCGAAGCGACACCACTCAGAGCGCGCGTAATCCCGACTCAGCACAATCAGACACGCGCGCGACGACTCCAAGCACGTGACGATGTTCTCGACGATTGTCTTACCGGCCGTGAAATCTCTCTCGTGGATGCACAGACGAACTAAAGTAGACGAAGAGGAGTCGTTGCCGATGCTGTTGTCGTCACGACCTTTGTCTCTTGCCTTGGCTTCTAGACGAGGGACTAGAAACTCGTGCACAAAGTCTCGATCGCTCGTGTTGTAGGACACGAACACGTCATAGGCAAACGAGCTCCTACTGTTCTCCTCACATAAGTTCAACTCCTTCTTCTTTCTCCTCCGAAGCTGGTACTTTGCCCACTTGTACTCAATGTACCAGCGGTTGTTGTAAACCACGTTGGCCATGACTGCCACGAAAGGCACCACGCACAGGAAGGCGAATAACGGGCCCAAGACGAGAGCGTAATTGACTTTGTCGTTTCCGTCACCGCCGGACTCCTCAGGTGGGTGGTAGCCCGTTTCCAAGTTGTTGCCGCCCTTCACATAATCACTGAAGGTCCTGGTGACGCCATCGCGATCTTTGCAGAAGTAGCCATAGCCACTGCTCCAGCCAACCACCGTGTCCGGACCTTCACCGGTCTCTACCATCTTCAGGAAGTAGGCGACGCCGTCGTTGCACACAAATCTGTTGTTGCTCATGTCCAGGACGTCTAAGCGACTAAAGTCGGTCACCATGCCGTTGGTAATGTTCACATAATCATGATTTTCAGTCAAAATAAGAGTGCTCAAGTTGACGTTGGCATCAAACTTGGTCTTTTCTGGACCCCAAGAAACTATTTGATTGCCACTGATGTTGAGCGTCTTCAAGGAGATCATTGAATCCAGTTTCAGGTAATCCAGTGGACGGTCAATATTGTCAAGTGATCCAGTGAGATTGAGAGAGACGACAGAAGGCAGAGGCGCCGCTCTCACGCTCATGAGGTACTCGAAGTAGACTTTGACGCTCACGTGATTGGGAAACAACTTTACGTTTGTCATATCTAGCACCTCCAGGGTATCCAGACCGCTCAGCAGCATCAGTGGGAAATAATCCAATCCTGTTGTGGATTTTAACGAGAGCCTCTTGAGTTGCCTCAACGAGGAAAACACTTTATTCTCAATCAGAGAGAGATCACTGCCGTCCAGCACCAGCTCTTCCAAGTTATCCAGCCCGGAGAACTTCTCATGGTGCAAGTTGCCAAGGGAACAGTCCTTGATGGTAAGCGAAGTCAAATTGCCCAGCTGAGTTAGGCCTTCGTCGTACAGGTAGAATCGCTGCTCGTCCAAGAACATTTCGGGAAAGCCCGAAAAACTCAACTTCTGCAGACTCGTCAGCGTTGCAACCGCCGCTGGCACTGTATATAAGAGGTTGCCATCTAGAATGAGCAGCTTCAACTCAGGGAGGTTGGCGAACACGTCCTCGTGGAGCGTCTGGATGCGACACTCCCTCAAGTAGAGGCTTTCCAACGCTTTCATCAGCGGGAACGTGTCTTTCCCTGAGTAGCCTTTGATAGACCTCATTCCCAGCTCTACAAAAACGTTATTGGAGAGGTTGAGCTTCGTCAGAGACGAGTTCGTCTGTGCCAACAGCGAGAAGGGCACCGCCGTCATCGAGTTAGCCGCGAGGTTGAGCGAGCCTAGGAAGAGACCGTCGAAGGTCACCAACGTGAGGGTCGGCGGGAGACTGGAATGAACGAACTGGAAGAGCTTGAAGTTGTTGAACAAGCTGAGGCGCCGTAGATGGGAGAGAGGATTAAAAGCGTCTGGAAAGGAAAGAAAAAAATCGGACAATGTAAAAAAGTTTGCCACATCATTGTCGTTAATTATGTAATATGTAAAGAATGAAGGCCGCATTAACGAGTGTATGCGTGTCTGTCCAGCTTTTGCGTGGCCGATTTGAGTGCGCGAGGCCCGTATGTACACGTTTGTCAAACACACCCATAACACTTTATATTTCTGCCTGCCCAACGAAAATGGATAGCGGGTAACCGCTAGTAAACGATCAACATAAATGACCTCATAAGCGACCCCCGAGGTTTCTCTTCGAATTTAAGCACAGATGATACTGACAAATACGTCTTCCGCGTCCGTGAACGGCGCGGAAGACATGTTTGTCGCCGTATACGACGGGTGAGGCTTAGTCGACGTTGTGTGACGAAAGAAGGAGCAAATAGTTGTAGGTAGCACGTGCTGCAGTTCGTCGAACGATGGGAGTTCGGTCGTCAAGCTTCGTCAACAGCGAAATCTCCATCGAGGAGATGAAGTTGCCCAGCGTGTTGCTGGAGGACGGACTCCGGATGTCGTCTCCGGAGGAGGGAAACTGGGGCCCGATGGAGATCGAGAGGGGATCTCTATACGACCCCGGAAATCACTGCCAAGATAACTCTCGACTACTCAACTGTTTCGATCAGATGGTGCAAAGCATGGACCACATGACATTTACATGTGGACATGCCATTTGCAGCTGTGCAGTTCGGATCCAATCCATGAGCGCTGCCGAAGACAAGATCCACCTCGTGGTTTGTTATCCCACCATGTTCTTTTGTGCCGTATTCAGAGCTTGGATTCTGGGTGCTGTGGTCAGCTGTGGCGATGTCAATCTGGACGTCAAGTCGGTTGCTGGACAAGAACGCTTTCACCGTACTGCATGCACCATGTTTGTGTGTATAATTTCAACATATGCCTTAGCTGGACGTCTTAGGGGCAAAGATGGTCATCTTCACTCCTGAGATTACTGAACTGGAAAGGTCATCTCTTTACTCTCAGTTCTGGACCTCTGGGACCACAGGCTAACATTACTACAATAATGTTTTTCATGGCCTAAGAACTTTGGCCTCACGTTCTCTGCAGGTCTTTCCAAAACAAATTGTCATGATCATTGTCATTTCCAGCTTTTCCGCGACCTTTTTGAGTGTGGAGCGCATGTTGAGCGCACAAGGGCTGGATGCACAAATGTACATTTGTCAGACACACATAACACTTTATATTTCTTCCCGCCCAACGAAGTTGGTAGCGCTTAAGCGCTACTAAACTACGTATAAATCGTTTCTTAGCTGGTATGACAAAAATTCATACAATAAGCTACTGACGAAATTGTTATGAATACTTTTGGACCTGGCTATACCACTGAGTAGTTTTTAGTGCAAAATCTTACACAAAATTGAATTGCTATATTCTTCAAAAATTTCAAAGCAGCAAATGACTCTTTAAGTTGACTCTTTTTAAAACCGTAGTTGAGCGTGACTTGAGGTTTTGACTAGCAAGGCCAAAGAAACTTGAAATGCTCAGGCGTCACATATATATGCTCACTTTTGGTCCTGACTGGTCAATCAAACTACAAACTGTACATTTGGTCGCAGAGTCGCGGCGTTTCAAATGGTACAGAGAATATCTCGAATAAGAGAGACATTTTGCAGATAGAAAGTGCTATTCGGTTGTGTCCCCTTGTAAAGATATATTGCTTCTGTGCAGTACGGTCGTGATGCAGAGGAAAGGACAGCACTTTTTCTTGATAACACCACTGATAACACCTTCCCACCACTGATAAACCTTCTGACGACGACTTAGTCGATTGCTGGTCAAAAGGCTGAAGATGACCAGTTCTACTCTTCATGCCTTTCCACTGTAAGGACCTATGTCGAAAATGATCCGCGCGTACCTGCTTTTTGCCCTGACGCACTGTGCTGGTGACGAAATTCGTCCAAAAATTTACGTACCGGTAGTTACGTCAATCTCGGTACACTTGAACTCGGGAATAATTGATTCGAAGCACCGCTGGGAGTGGGTTACTGCTTACCCACTACGTTGACCCGTAGCAAGCTTTGAGTAGATTAAGGCATTTACAACTTACCATTGTGTATTGACGTCAGTCCTGCGCTGGCCAAATTCAGCTCATACAAAGGACTGCACGAGAGAGCCCGAAAGAAGTTGGCCTCGAGGCGTTGCAGCTCGTTGCCTCTGAGACTAAGGTACTCCAGGCAGGGCAACAGCATTGGCTGCATGAAGTCACTGTCTGTGTCATTGCCGAGTCCAATCACACTCAAACCGTTGTTCTCAATAAGTAGATATCTGAGCAAGTCGAGCGATCTGAAGGGGGCAAAGAATTCACCGCCCCACAGGCCCCCTCTGGTCTCCAGCCTGTTCCTCGCCAGCTTGAGGTAAGAAATGCTGTTGCCGAGGCCGCTGAAGGCGTCGTCGTCAAGCGCGGCAAGATAGTAGTTTTCCTGGATCACCATGGAAAAGATGTCAGTTTCGGCAAAGTCTCCTTCACGGATGATCTTGAGTGAAGTGGCGTTCACCATGAGGAAGTCCAGGTGCGTGTTTGGGATCTCGTCGCTCGGTATCCGTCTCAAGTATTGGCTGTCGCAGACTAGGGATGCGTTGAGAGAGTTTCCCGGGCGGCAGAACTCTTCTCGTCCGCCGCTGGCGTTCGAGTTGATGGCGCCGGGGATGCCGTGAACAGCTGCACTGCTGACGCTTTCGTAGTTACCTCTGGAAAGGCCGGCTGCCTCTTTTTTGATGAGCTGCTCCACTTCAGGAAGGTTTTTCGCGGTGGGGCACTGAACTACCTGAGCTTTGGCGCACTGGTGGTCTTGATATAATGGCAGTGCGGAGGAAGCCAACGTCGTCAAGGTGAAAATGATCACTGAAGGAGGTGGCTTCATTCTCGGTCAAAGCAAGTGCACCGTTTGTGTCGGCGTATGTGTTGTGTCCAAGCTCATAGTCAATACTAAAGGTTCGATGGGTGCGTGCTAATCTTAGGCTCCAGTCTAGGGTAGCTGGGCACTTTTTACACATTCGTAATATCAGCACAGGTCATTGCTTCGACACCGCAATTTTTTTATCTCTGGCCAGCTTGATCGCTCTTAACATGAGGTTGTCAGGGGAAGAGTTGAGGTCACTCATTTTCTCCAGTTGCACATCAGAAACGTACCCTGTTTGGCATCAGGTCGATGTTTTTTTTTACCTTGGATTAGCGGTCGAGTTTGCTCCAGGCAGGCATGAATTGCATCCCACTTGGGAACGAGACAGATGATGCAGTGAGCAAATATTGGCACTTGCACAGTACCGTACACTTGACAGCAGCCGACACACAGTCTTTGTTCAAGTCCTCGTGCCTCTCGATGGTGAGCACCACGTCAATATATTCATTCAGACCAACTACTGGACCGACCGCAAAGCCCGCAGAGATTAGATGCGAAACGCATCTTCATCGTAGCAACGTTCTTCAGAACGAGGGCACATTTCGCAATCGAGCGTCTGATCCATCATTGCTGTGCTTACTTATGCTCTCCTTCAATTTCTGGAAGAATTCTTTCCTCTGTCTCTCACTGTCCCCTTTGTACTTGAGATATGTCCATTCTGAGAGCAGGAGCTTCAGCGACTTGTCCATGGCGCTTTTCTTCGGCACTTCCCTTATCACCACTAAGAAAAAGTCTTTGCCTTCTTCTTCAATGAACCGCTTGTGGGCCACGTCTATCTCGAATCGGCACCAACTGCTGGCTGGAACATTTCTTGACAGCACCAACAGAAACTTTCTGCTGCCATCAATAGAGTTCACGATGTTCTCGGTCACGGTGACTCCCACTTTAAAGTCTCGTTCGTGAACGCAAGCTCTGATCTTCTTTCCTCCGTCGATGCCCCTCTCTAGCTCAGGCAGGAGCTCCTCCATGACCCACTGGCGCTCTTCTTCTGCGTAGCACACGAAAACGTCATGCGAGAAGTTCCCGTCAAGGTGTCGCTTTCTTCTCACGCCGAGACGTCTGCGGCGTCGCACTAACTCATACGCGAGGTAGTACCTCTTCTTGTAGACTAAGACCGAGGCGACTAAGAGAGTAAATGCAATCACTGCCAAAGACGCTATCTTTAGTCGTCTCAAGAGCGCAGCCCTCATAGCGGCCTCCGCAAAGGCGCGGTACGTGGTTACATCATTGAGATCCTGGTTCTCGTTCAAGTTGCAGACATATCCGTCGCCACCTTTATATCCAACTACAAAAAGGTCTCCCCTCAACTCCTCCCAAAGCAAGTGAAACTCGGTGACTTTGTCGTCACAGAGGATAAAGTTGTCTCTCATATCGAGCACCTTCAGGCGCCTGAAGGATTCCAGCATGCCGGGAGTGACATGAAAGAGTTTGTTTGAGGCCAGTGACAGGTACTGCAGCTTAGTGTTGCCAATGAATATGTCCTCGTTCCATGCATTCAACGAGTTCTTAGACAAATCCAAAACCTCCAGGTTGACGAGTGAGCTGAAAACCTCAGCATCCATTAGCTCATCATGTGATACCGAGCCAACGCAGTTGTAATCCAGAGAACAGCTGAGAAAGAGCTCGCGGAGGCTGGTCAGATTAAGGAGAATATCAGCTACCTCCTGTTTGTTCAGGTACCTCATGGTCATGTTTGAGTCCATTGCTTTTGGATCCTCTAATTCCAATTCCGGGTCAGGCGTCGTGAAGGCCATGGACGACATAGACATGTTAAGTTTCTCCAAATGACTGAGGCCAGCAAAGGTATGACTGTTGAAACCAAAGAGTTCATTGTTATTGCTGAGGTCTAGTCGGCGAAGGTTGGGGATATGAGCTAGAGCGAAGTCGGCGACATATTTGAGACCAGTGTTGTCTAAGAAGAGGTCTTCTAGACCCAAGAGTCCATTGAAGGTGTCCTCCCGTATGACTGAAAGAAGTAATTATTACAGCAAAGTTTTCATGTTAATGGGTCGGGCTCTTACTTTGATTCATAATCAATACTGTTCCTAAGTTTAAGTACGTCAACCTCCCCATGTTCTCAAAGTCTCCCTCGTGCAACTGGAACTCCTCTGATTTGCATCTATCAAAGAGGACCCGGTCTGTGCACTGGTTTGATAAGTCCAGGACGGTAAGAGACTCCACTTGCAGACCCTAGGACAATGAAGTACTAGACATATCATTCAACCTCCCTAAAAAACAGTGCTTGCCGTATATACTGTCGCTTGGTACATATCGATGTCAGACGCAGCCTGGGGATGTTTCCGAGTGGAATTTCAACATGTAATTGATCATTCAGACACTGCAACAAAACTTTAAGTACACGAGGTCACCGTTTTGAATGTTTATTAAGGCACTAGAGTGCTTAAAGTATTGTGAGTTGCTAAGAGGTCCGTGCCGTACGCGGTCGAATTTTGATGTTGTTGACCACTTTTTGAAAGTGAAAGTTGCTGAAATTTTCTAGGGCAGGGGGAACTCCCGCTCCCAAGCCCCCCTCCGGTTTAGGGGGCTTCACCCCGCAACCCACTCACCCCTGGGCTGGGCTAGGTCACAAAAACACAAGGTAATACTAGGCCAAGAAAGGTTGACAGATTCTGGGCTGAAAGGGCTGGTTGGATGACATGTGCGTACACCTTTATTCAATAGAAAAGACAAAACACGATGCATTTAAAGCAAAGACTTGGCAGAAACCCTCAGCGGTTGTTGCGGTGACTTTCAATGTAGCCATCATTTTCAATGATTCTCTCCAGCTGCTGGAGGAGAAACGAACAGTAGTGGCAAATGTTCTCTGCAGTGAAGAGGTCGTCCCACTGCACCC